>Ga0208947_1000058_pt1 | contig 52538 bp, 54 predicted proteins | sample AOAMet1_04_M0_20_2_FD_188226 | JGI IMG/M metagenome (GOLD analysis project Ga0208947, IMG submission 188226) | Ammonia-oxidizing marine microbial communities from Monterey Bay, California, USA - CAN11_04_M0_20 (SPAdes) | ecosystem: Environmental > Aquatic > Marine > Intertidal zone | place... | reverse complement strand
AGCATTTACATCATCAAAAGAAGTAGCAATCTGTGTCGCACCAAGGTTTCTATCCATCCAAGTTTCTCCAGTAATAGGATTGTAAACAGTTGTAACTTGAGCCGAAATTGAGGAACTCATTGCAACAGATAAAAAGATAATTAGATTTTTCATCCTTAATTTGTTATGATTTTCCTTTCTACCGATCCGTCTTCATAGATATAAAACAAAGGAGTATAATTAGTAGGAATAGTTTCTCTACCTAATATATCTACAATTCTAAGTAGTTTTCTGTTTTCATTTATTTCTAATTCATCATTAATTCCTGTAGTAGATAGTTCTGAAAGAGGGAATCGAAATACCCCTTGACTGTGGGTTCCTGCAATAATGTAATTAGCATTTAAATCTAAGTCAAATACATTTAAATCCAACAAACCTTGGTTTATTTGTGTCCAGTTATCACCATTATCTAAGGAATAGAAAACACCTTGAGAAGTGGATCCCGCAACAATTATAGTGCCATTACTCGCAAAACCTCTGTACGAACTAGAAGAAATGCCATTAGACAACAAATTCCAAGTTGTACCATAATCTAAGGAACGATACACTCCCGTTCCGTTTTGTCCCCCTGCAAAAACAGTAGTCCCTTCAGCTTGTATCGCTCTGAAATTTGTAGAGGCAATCCCATTACTTACAGCAACCCAGTTCTGCCCGTCATCAATACTTTTATAGATTCCACTTCCTTGCGTTCCTACAAATAAGATAGAATCTTGCATTGAGCAAATACTTCTTGAGTCAATACCTGCCATACCTGCTGCAGTCCAACTATCCGCATTGTCGGTTGACATAAAAACACCAGATAAAGTAGAAAGAAAAATCGTTCCATCAGTTGAGATAATGCCATGACATAAGAGTTGTGTTAACCCATTGTTTTTTTGAATCCAATTGACTCCATTGTCATCACTTCTAAAAACCCCTTGTGATGTACAAGTATAAATATAATTTCCATCAGAAATTATTCCTCTTGTTGGTCCTACTGAATCATTTCCTGAATTAGAGAAGATATATGAAGCAGATTCATCTAAAGAACGATAAGTTCCTGAAGCTCCTCCAAAAAAGTCAAAATTACCTGTAACATGTAAAGCTTGTACATCTAAATTTTCTGACCCAATACATTGTTGCCATTGAGCATTTACCGTAATTGTCAATCCCAATAATAGGATCGAGAAAGTTGTTTTAATCATTTTCTTCATTTTTATTGTTAATTATTCTGTTTTATATTCTAGTATGTCGGCAGGTTGACAATCTAAAACTCTGCATATTGATTCAAGTGTAGAAAATCTGATTGCTCTGGCTTTTCCTTTCTTTAATATGGAAAGATTTGCCATTGTAATACCTACTTTTTCTGACAGTTCTGTTAAACTCATTTTTCGTTTTGCAAGCATTACATCTAGATTTATTACTATCATTGTTATATAGTTAATTCCTTTTCTTTCTTTAATTCCGCTCCCTGTAAAAACAGATAAGAAAGAACCCAAAGACTTAATGATGCAATTAATAAATTGATAGAAGGAGAACTATTTGAAATATGGAAATTATTTAACGGATGAACAATTCCATTAGATTGAAATATCCAACTAATAAACTTGACTAACCAAATGAATAGAATAAGATAAGATATTGTTCTTAAGTTCCTAATAGTATACGTTTCAAAATATAATCCCTTATTTATTAAATTCATAAACCTTTTAAAAAAATAAGTACATAAAACTATTAAAGAAAGAATTAGTAGAGTGGAAAATAAGATGGTTAATCTTTTTGAAATAGGTAACGAGATAAAAGAACAATATTTTATCTCTAATTTATTCTTAAATTTCTGAGTATGTTTTCCTTTATATGGAATGTTGATTCCATCCATTTTGAGATTCTTTATTTCGTCAGAATTAACATTACTTTCTTCTGTTATAGATTTGATATCAGATCTACTTATTGTTCCATAAAGCAATACTGACGAAATAGTAAATGAAAGGATTATTGCAGCCCAGAAGATAAACTTTGATACTAAATTTAATAGTTGAATACTTATTATATTATCAGGTTTAATGTTTTCAGTCATTATAGATTAATTTCTGCAAACATACATATATTTATCGATAAACAATAAATTTTTATTGTTAAATAATAATATTATTAAAAAAGTTCGAAACTAGGACCGCAAGGTCCACCAAAAAGAAACCCACTTATTTAGTGGGTTTTATTTTTATTCTATATTTGCTTAAATTTAATAATTAAAATATGAAAAAAATATTATTACTATCATTAACTACAGTGTTTCTTCTTTCATGTTCTAAAGAAGTAGAAGAAAATAAATATGAAACCAAAGTCCTCTTACAAGCTGTTACGAAAAATACGTTAGGAGATAAAATTAATTTTCCTGATTCCAATGAAACAATAACTTCAGCTATTAGAGTAATTCCTTCAGGAGAAAGTACTGGAATACATATGCATGAAGCTATACCTGTTGTTTATATGATTGAAGGAGAAATTACTATTAATCATGAAACTGAAAACGGTTTAGTGACAACAGTTGTCAAAAAAGGTGAGTCTTTTGTTGGAGCAACAAATAATTGGCATGATACAAAGGTAACCTCTGAATCAGATGCAGTTGCTTATGTTGTGTTTATCGGTGCTAAAGATTTAAAAAATAGTATTAATAAAGATTAAAAAAAGTTCGAAATAAGGACCATAAGGTCCACTAAAAAATAAACCCACTCAATTGAGTGGGTTTATTTTTAATTATTGCCTAATAACTTTAAGATAATGAACTTGTAAATCATTTATCATTATTGAAATAAAGTAATGTCCCTTAGGCAGATTTCCATGAGGATTCCATGATACAGAATATTTCTCAGGATCTAACATTCTCTCATCAAGAGTCGCGACTATCTGCCCACTAATATCGTATACAGATATAGCAACCTTTGCTTTTTGAAAAACACCATAATTTATTTCAATATGATCAGTAAATGGATTAGGACTTGCGCAATAAATAATTCCTTTGTCAAGATGAATATTGTTCGTTCCAACCGGAACTCCATCACCATCAATTACAATATCCCAAGTTCCTTCAAGATCTCCATTAGAATTTGAGATTAAAGGAATAATACGATTAGTAGCATCAAATGAACCACTAGTAATTGAAGCAGCAGCATCTGTAGGTATGTAAGGGTCTCCTTGAAAATAAAGTTGCGTTATTAGTGCACTAAATCCTGGTGGTATTATTTTAAAATGAATGTGTGATGGTCTAAAAGTAGACCCATTAAGATACAATCCAGGCTTAATTGACTCAAATACATAAAACCCTTGACTATTTGTCGTTGTCTTGCCTCTCAAATTATATCCTATATTATCATATTCTCCCGCATCATTAGCATGCCAGATATCAATTTCCGTATTTGGAATAACTTCTGAACATGAAAGGTTATATACTTGACCACTAATAATAATTCGTGTGCCAACTTCATTGACATCTGCAAGTTGATCATTCTGAATAGCAGGTGCGTTTGCTGTATAAAACGGTCCTTGTCCATAAGCATCTTCAGTAGATTGGTCACATGTGAGAATCGAATTATTATTACTTAACGAAACTGTGGAATTCGCGGATTTAAGAATAGTTGGAAAGACTGCAACTGACAATAAAGACAAAGAAGTATTCTTTAGAAACTGTCTTCTATTATCCTTTTTATTTTTTTTCATAAGGCAAACTTACTCAATAATTTTCTAAAAAAGTTCGAAACTGGGACCGAGAGGTCCACCAAAATAAACCCACTCAAATGAGTGGGTTTATTTTGATTAAGTCAGTATTAATTAGCATCCTCCATAGTTATAGTCAATATATATCTTTTGCTCATCTTGAGAGATGCTAATCCATATAGAGGGGCCCATTTCGGAAAATGAAATGTTCCATGAACCTTTGCTAATATTTAAATACCCAAAAGTATGTGAATTTAAATATCTTAACAAGTTATTTGATAATATATAAAAATCATCTCTTGAATCTATAGGTAATTCAATTCTGTCAGTTTGAGTGTATTTCCCATCATAATCTTGAATAATTCTAATATTATTTTCGTAAGTTTTGATTCTTCTCCAGGATATAAATTCTCTAACAACACCTTCATAATATTCTTCTGAAATCATCATTGTTGTATCTTGATCTTTCAAAATTAAATCTTTATTATATTCTTCTGTATCAAATTCAAAAAACATTGAAAAGTCTATAGGTTTTTTCTCAGACAATAACCCAAAACATACATATCCCTTCACTCCTTTATAATTGGCCTCTACATAGTATGATTCTATTGTATGTGTGTTATAACTAATATTTTTATGGTTAGCTTTAAAGTTAGCAGAAAAATTAAATGTTAAATCATGTTTTGTTAATGGTCCATCAGTTACAGTTAATTCATCACCATATTTAATTCTATTTAATACTTTACTATTAACATTAGGCCCTTCTCTAAATAACAAGGGTGCAGATGAATTTGAGTAATACCTTTTATTTTTAAATTTTATATTACCTATATCTAATTCAACACTATCAATCATCAAATTTTTCCACATATCTATATTTATACTATTGAGATCTTTATATTCAGGATTATCCGAGATTTGACCAACCCCAATCATTGGTAAGAGAAGTAATATAAATAGTTGTTTTTTCATAAAGCAAACTTACTCAATAATTTTCTAAAAAAAGTTCGAAATTTGGACCGAAAGGTCCACCAAAATATAAAAGAAAAAAAGTCGGGGTAGCAGGATTACAACCTACACTCTATTTACATAAAAACAGCAATCTTTTAAACTAAAGATTGCTCCGCTTTTTGCACCGATAATCAATCTAATATTCAATTTAGTGAGAATTCAGAATTCTCTATTAATTTAGGGTGTTTGAAAAGTAATTAGAAGATGTGCAAAAAAGTTCCAAAATGTAATAACAAATATCCCCATTACTTTAGAAAGATAAAAATTAATATTCATTTTATTAACGCCTATCCAAACAATACCATTATAAATAAAAAGTGAAATTATGGATATCCCCATAAACCAATAGAATTCAGTTGAAATATCAGGATTATTACTGTTAAAAGTGTAATGTCTGTTTAAAAGAAAATTAGAAACAGCCGCTATGCTAAAACCTAGAGAATTTGCAATATATTTATTGAATTTTAGTTTCTCCTTGCAAATAAAAGTGACACTAAAATCAATTATCATTCCAGACAATCCTACTACGAGAAATGTTATAAATTTAATTATTGTTGTTTTCATAAAATAATCAATTTAAATTTTGATAAAGTAACGAAATTATTATGACTACATCTCATCAAAATCAACAATAATATTCTCTGTGGTTGGATGAGCTTGACATGTTAAGATATATCCCTCTTCTACTTCTTCTTCTGACAAAGAATAATTCTCATCCATAATTGCTTTTCCTTCCATGACCTTTGCCTTACATGTACAGCAAACAGCACCTTTGCAAGAAAATGGAATATCTGCCCCCTCTTCCATTGCAGAATCTAAGATAGTATCTCCGATTGAAGATAACTTATACTCAAATTCATCACCATCCATTATAACAGTGATGTTACAAATTATCTCATCTGTTTCTGATTGATCTACTATATCTTTTGTCTTAACAGAAGTAAACCTCTCAAAAAAGATATCGGAAGTTTTTACACCGTTCTTTATTAAGAATTTTTCCGTGTTCTCAATTAATTCTCCAGGTCCGCAAATATAAAAGACTCTATCTTTATAATCTCCTTGCAAAACAGTTTCTATAACAGAATCATTAATTCTGGAATGAGAACAACCTTCCACCTCTTCTCTTGAAAAAACAAAGTGATTATCAGAATTCATATCTCTAATTTCATCATAAAACATGGTTGATTCTATAGTTTTATTTCCATAAATTAATGTAAATAATGAATTAGAAGATTTCATCATACTCAAAATTGGAGTAATTCCACTACCAGCACAAATAGCAACAACATTTCCTTCTTCAAAAACAAAATTCCCTGTTGGAGGCATTACCTCTAAAACATCTCCAATTTTAATCTCTTTAGTTAAGAAAGTAGACATTTTACCTCTCTCAACTCTTTTTACTCCAACTGCAATTTCGTTTGTATTCGGATCAGAACAAAGAGAATAAGATCTTCTTATTTCTTCTCCATTTATATTATGTTTTATAGTAATATATTGCCCTGCCTTAAATTTAAATTTTTCTGAAATATCAGAAGGAATTTCAAATTTTATTTCTACAGAATCTGAAGTTAGAGTATTTATCTCTGTAATATTTAATGAGTAAAATTTATTCATACTTTATTTATAAAATCTGTGCAAAAATAAACTTTTTAAAAACTTTTTCATGTTATGATGACAAATATCATATGATATAAATTATATTTTAGATAAATTTGCATTAAAATATATTAAATGAATGAGCTAATTTTTCAAGAAAGAATTGATTCAGAAAGAAAAATAGAACCAAAAGATTGGATGCCGGATGATTACAGAAAACATTTGATCCGTCAAATTTCTCAACATGCTCATTCGGAAGTAATCGGAATGCAGCCTGAAGGAAACTGGATCAGTAGAGCTCCTTCTTTAAGAGCAAAAATGATCTTGCTTGCGAAAGTTCAGGATGAGGCTGGACACGGATTATACCTATACTCAGCATGCGAAACTCTAGGAATTAGTAGAGAAGAGCTTGTGAGTCAGTTACATCAAGAAAAAGCAAAGTATTCTTCTATTTTCAACTACCCTACACTAAGCTGGGCAGATATGGGAGCAATTGGATGGTTAGTAGATGGAGCTGCAATTGTAAATCAGGTATCTTTACAACGGACTTCCTACGGTCCGTACTCCAGGGGAATGATAAAAATATGTAAGGAAGAGAGTTTCCATCAAAGACAAGGGTATGAAATTATGGCGGAAATGGCAAAAGGAACATCAGAACAAAAAGAAATGGCTCAAGATGCTTTAAATAGATTTTGGTGGCCATCTATTATGATGTTCGGACCTCATGATGCAGATTCTCCAAGAACTGGAAATGCCATGAAATGGAAAATTAAAAGACAAACAAATGATGAGCTAAGACAAAGTTTTATAGATAAAACCGTTCATCAAGCGGAAATTATTGGACTTACTATTCCGGATCCAGAATTAAAATGGAATGAAGAAAGAGGACATTATGACTTTGGAGAAATGAATTGGGATGAGTTTTGGAATGTAGTAAACGGAAACGGTCCGTGTAATAAACAAAGATTAGATCATCATAAAAAAGCTCATGAAGAAGGTAGATGGGTAAGGGAAGCTGCTACATCATATGCTCAAAAACAATTGAAAAAATAATTTAATATGACAGATAATAGTACTATTTGGGAAGTCTTTATTCAAAGTAAAAATGGATTAGCTCACAAGCATGCAGGAAATGTTCATGCTGATGATAAAGAGATGGCGTTACAAAATGCTAGAGATTTATATACCAGAAGAAATGAAGGAAGTTGTATCTGGGTAGTAAAATCAGAACATATTGTTTCTTCTGAAAGTGAAGATGGAGAGGCTTTTTTCGACCCATCAAATGATAAAATGTATAGACATCCTACTTTCTATACCATGCCAAATGGATCAAAGCACATATAAATGGATTTATTAAAATATACACTCAGAATAGCCGATAGTTCTATTATTCTTGGTCAAAGGCTTTCTTCTTGGTGCTCTAAAGGGCCTACTCTAGAAGAAGATATAGCTCTTTCTAATTTGTCCTTGGATTTATTTGGACAAGCAAATTCATTACTTGAATATGCTTCAGAATTAGATGGAACAAAATCTGCAGATGATTTTGCTTTTAAAAGAAATGAAAGAGAATTTTATAATCTTCAGTTAACAGAGCAACTAAACGGACATTTTGGAGACACAATAGTAAGACATTTCTTCTTCTCTGTTTATAGTTTTTTATTCTACTCTAAACTTTCTAATAGTAAAGATGAAACCCTTGCTGCAATATCTACAAAATCTTTAAAAGAAATAAAATATCATCTGACTCATTCCAAAAGTTGGGTAATCCGATTAGGAGATGGGACAGAAGAAAGCAATAAAAGAATTCAAAAATCCTTGAATGATTTATGGCAATTTACAGGAGAATTTTTTGAGATGGATGATATAGATCAAAAAATGTATAAAGAAGGGATTGGAGTAAATAATTCTTCTTTAAAATCAGAGTGGGATAAAATAGTGAACACAACATTAAAAGAATCTAACCTAATCAGACCTGAAGATGGATACATGCAATCAGGAAGTAAAAATGGAATGCACACGGAACATTTAGGTCATTTACTTTCTGAGATGCAATTCCTACCAAGAGCATATCCTGATGCAAAATGGTAAAATAGATAAAATATGGGGACTTTTAAATACCGTTCCAGATCCTGAAATACCTATAATTTCAGTAGTAGAATTAGGAGTTATTCGAGATGTAATCTTTTCCGAAAATTCTTATGTTATTTCCATCACTCCAACTTATTCAGGATGTCCAGCTGTTAAAGCATTTCAAGATGATATTAAAACATGTCTTAAAGAAAATAATATAGAAAATTTTGAACTTAAAATTGTATACTCACCTACTTGGACTACTGATTGGATGACTGAATCTACCAAAGAAAAACTCAAAAAATACGGAATTGCACCTCCATCAGAAACTGTTATTTGCCCACAATGTGATTCTGAAAAAACAGAACTAATTAGTGAATTTGGAGCCACAGCTTGTAAAGCATTATACAAATGTAAAGATTGTTTGGAGCCCTTCGAACACTTTAAATGTATTTAACTATTTTAGCAAACAAATCATATTTTACCTATAAATGAAAGTAAGCATAATAGGAGCAGGAACAATGGGAGCAGGAATAGCTCAAGTAGCTGCTACAAATGGCCATGAAGTTTGTCTTTTTGATTCATTTGATGGAGCTATCAAAAATGCAGAAACTAAACTTACTAAAATCCTCAACAGATTAGTTGAGAAAGAAAGAATCTCAGTCCAAGAAAAAGATGACATTCTATCAAGAATTAACTTTTCAAAAAAAACAGAAGATATTAGTGGAAGTGGATTAGTTATTGAAGCGATCATTGAAAATCTAGAAATTAAACAAAAAATATTTGCTGATATTGAAAAATTAGTAGATAACGGTTGCATTATTGCGTCAAACACATCTTCTCTATCGATTGCCTCTATAGCTTCATCATGTGAAAAACCAGAAAGAGTTATAGGAATACACTTTTTCAATCCAGCTCCACTTATGCCACTTGTAGAAATAATCCCTGCAGTGCAAACCTCTACAGAAAGCTTAAAAAATGCAAAATCAATTATTGATTCTTGGGGTAAAGTAACAGTTATTGCAAAAGACACTCCTGGTTTTATTGTAAATAGAGTCGCTCGTCCTTTTTATGGAGAAGCAATTAGGATATATGAAGAAGGCGTAGCCGATTTCTCTACTATTGATTGGGCAATGCGTGAAATTGGAGGATTCCGTATGGGGCCTTTTGAATTGATGGATTATATAGGAAACGATATTAACTATACAGTAACAGAAACAGTATTTGCTGCCTTTTATTTCGATCAAAGATACAAGCCCTCTTTCACTCAAAAAAGAATGATGGAAGCAGGTTATTTTGGGAAGAAATCAGAAAGAGGTTATTATGATTATTCCAAAGAAATTCCAAAAGCAAATGAGGATATAGAACTAGGAAAGAAGATATTATGGAGAATATTATCAATGCTAATAAATGAAGCTGCTGATGCTTTATTTTTAAATATTGCAACCAAAGAAGATATTGATTTAGCTATGACCAAAGGAGTAAATTATCCAAAAGGTCTGCTTGCTTGGGCAGATGAAATTGGTATAAAGAATGTGCTTAATCAATTAGAACAACTGCAAGAAGAATATGGAGAAGACAGATATAGACCATCTCCACTATTAAGAAGGATGGTAAAAAACAATAAAACATTCTACTAATGGACTTATCAAAAAAAGTAGTAGACAAAATGATGAATGGTGATTCTTTTAGTCATTGGCTAGGCATTGAAGTTGTAGAAGTTTCTGAGGGATTTTGCAAACTCCAAATGAAAGTGAGAGATGAAATGATGAATGGATTTAATATTGCTCATGGTGGAATTTCGTATTCTTTAGCGGACAGTTGTTTAGCTTTTGCAGCAAATTCTGATGGCATTCAATCTCTCTCTATTGAAACATCTATCTCTCACACTAAAAAAGTAGAGAGTGGAGACGTTCTGACAGCTACATCAAAAGGAATAAATAGTAGCAGTAAAACAGCTATGTATAATATAGAAATTACAAACCAACATAATATAGAAATAGCTCACTTTAAAGGAACTGTTTATCGTACTTCAAAAGAGTGGTTTCCAAATAAATAAATATAATATGAAAAGTTATTTACAGCATAAAGCAGATTTTCCACATAAATTAGGAATCAAATTTTACATGATCTCATTAACATTATTACTTGTTAATCAATTTCCAAATTTAGCAGAAGCTCATTGGGGAATTTATTTAGCTATTTTAATTCTTTCTTATTCGTATTGTTTAAAAAGAGTAATTGTAAAAAAATAAATTAGGAATATAATAATTGTATGATTTACGAATTTAACGGATATAAACCAGTAATACACCCATCATCTTTTGTACATAAAGAAGCGACAATAATTGGTAATGTAATTATTGGGAAAGATGTATATGTCGGTCCTGGAGCGTCTTTAAGAGGGGATTGGGGACAAATTACTATTGAAGATGGATGTAATGTTCAGGACAATTGTATCATTCATATTTTTCCAGGTAAAGATGTAGTATTAGAAGAAAATGCTCATATCGGACATGGAGCAATAATACATGGGGCAAATATTGGTAAAAATTCTATGATTGGGATGAATGCAGTGATTATGGATGATGCAAATGTTGGGGATGAATGTATAGTTGGGGCTCTTTGTTTTGTAAAGGGAGAAATGCAAATTCCAAATAGAAAAATTGTAGTGGGAAATCCTGCACAAATTAAAGGAAATGTTTCTGACAATATGATAAACTGGAAAACTAAAGGAACAAAGTTGTATCAACAGTTACCAGAAGAATGCAAAACATTAATGAAAGAGTGCAGTCCTTTATCTGAAATAGAAGAAAATAGAAAAGAAAAGAAAAAAACAACTTTTGATACTTGGAAGAACACAAAATGAGAAATTACGATAATTACGCATTAGGAAAATGGATTAAAGGAGATGGAGAAGGTACGCCTCTTTTTAATGCTATTACAGGTAATCAATTAGGAACGGCTTCATCAAAAGGTTTAGATTTTTCTGAGATGATGGACTATTCCCGTAAAGTTGGAGGATCTAAGTTAAGGAAAATGACTTTTCAAGAGAGAGGGATAATGTTAAAGAAACTTGCCCTTCATTTACATTCTATAAAAAACAAGTTCTATGCACTAAGCGGGGAAACAGGAGCTACTAAAATAGATTCTTGGATTGATATTGAAGGAGGAATTGGAAATATATTCGCCAATGCATCTCTTAGAAAGAACTTTCCTGACCTTCCATATCATGTTGATGGAGATATGGCTCCTCTATCAAAAAATGGAACATTTATAGGTCATCATATTATGACTCCAAGAGAAGGTGTTGCTATACACATTAACGCTTTTAATTTTCCAATTTGGGGAATGCTGGAAAAAATTGCAGTGAACCTTATGGCAGGAGTACCTGCTATTGTAAAGCCAGCAACACTCACTTCTTATTTAACTGAAATGATGGTTCGTGAAATTGTAGATTCTAAAATTTTACCAGAAGGAAGTTTACAGCTGATTTGTGGAAGTGCCAGAGGAATAATTGACAGTGTAGAAACAGGAGATATTGTAACCTTTACAGGTAGTGCTGATACTGGAAAGATGTTGAAATCTAATCCAAGACTTATTGAAAAAGCAGTTTCTTTCAACATGGAAGCTGATTCACTTAACTGCTCTGTTTTAGGAGAAGATGCGGTTCCTGGAACTGCAGAATTTGATATTTTTATAAAAGAAGTTCAGAAAGAAATGACCGTAAAAGCAGGGCAAAAATGTACTGCAGTAAGAAGAATAATTGTTCCTGAAAAATTAGTAGAAGATGTGCAAATTGCTCTTGGAAAAAGACTCTCTAAAACCACTATTGGAGACCCTTCAGTTGAGGGAGTAAGAATGGGAAGCTTGGCTGGAAATGAGCAGAAAACAGAAGTAACAGAAAAAATACAACAACTTGCAAAATCACAAGAGATTGTTTACGGAAGTTTGGAAGAATTTGAAGTAACAGGTGCAGATAAAAACAAAGGAGCATTTATCTCTCCAATTCTATTTTTAAATGATGATCCGTTTAACAAAACTGATTGTCATAATATTGAAGCATTTGGGCCAGTTTCTACTATTTTTCCTTATAAAACCATTGATGAAGCTATTGAGCTTGCCAGAATGGGAAAAGGTTCTTTGGTCTGTTCTATCATTACGAACGACATGAAAATTGCGGAACAATTTGTAATGGGAGCTGCTTCCATGCACGGAAGAATATTGGTGTTAAATGAAGCTTGTGCAAAGGAAAGTACAGGTCATGGTTCTCCTATGCCATTACTTACTCATGGTGGTCCTGGGCGAGCTGGTGGTGGTGAAGAAATGGGTGGTGTTAGAGGAATAAAACATTATTTGCAAAGAACTGCAATTCAAGGACATCCAACTACAATTACGGCACTTACCAAGCAATATCAAGTTGGAGGAGAGCAAAATATTGAAGGTCCTCATGTGTTCAGAAAACACTTTGAAGAAATTGAAATTGGAGATACAGTAATTACCGACACCCATTTAGTAACACTTGATAATATTGAGGATTTTGCAGAACTCTCAGGAGACAAATTTTATGCTCATATGGATGAGAACTCTTTGGATGGAACAATTTTCACAGAAAGAGTTGCACACGGATATTTTATCATGAGTAAAGCTGCAGGATTGTTTGTTGACCCTGCAAAAGGACCAGTATTGTTAAACTATGGAATTGACGAATGCAGATTTACAAAACCTGTTTATCCAGGTATGACAGTTGGTGTACGTTTTACTGCAAAAGAAAAAATAAGCCAAGAAAAGAGAGAGGAGGACGATATTGCAAAAGGAATTGTCAAATTCTTAGTAGATGTATATGATGATGAAGGAGAAACAGTTATGTTAGCAACAATACTTACTATGGTTAAAAAACTTCATCAAGAATAAAAATGAAAAAACTATTACTGAAAGAGAAATAGAATACTATTAATAAATGAGTAATAAGATTAAAAAAGATGTTTATAAGGATGCGTATACATTAATGTGTACAGCCCGAGCTATGACTCATCTCTTTGAAGAAAATAAAGAAGTAACTTCAAAATACGTACACGCTACATCTGCTGGGCATGAAGCAATTCAATTAGCTGTAGGCATGCAGCTTACTCAGAATGACTGGGCATCACCTTATTATAGAGATGATGCGATGCTACTTGGAATTGGAATAACTCCTCACGAACTTATGCTTCAACTATTATGTAAAAAAGATGATCCATTCTCAGGAGGTAGAACTTATTACTCTCACCCTTCCTTAAAAAGAGAAGGATTCCCGAAAATTCCCCATCAATCTTCTGCTACTGGAATGCAAGCTATCCCAACAACAGGTGTAGCAATGGGAATTCAATACAAAGAAATGGAAGGATTATCAAAACCTAAAAAAGGGGAAGAATCTGTAGTAGTTTGCTCTTTTGGAGACGCTTCCATTACTGAAGGGGAAGTTGCAGAAGCTTTTCAAATGGCTGCACTTAAAAAATTACCTATACTGTATTTAGTACAAGATAACGAATGGGATATTTCAGCTCATGCTTCAGAAACCAGAGCAGTAGATGCTACCCATTACGCAAAGGGTTTCGGATTAAAAACCTATACAATTGATGGAACTGATTTTACAAAATGCTACGAAACCATTCAGAACGCATTTAAGGAAATCAGAAATACAAGAAGTCCAATTTTAATTCATGCAAAAGTTCCTCTTCTGAATCATCATACGTCTGGAGTTAGGATGGAGTGGTATAGAGATGACCTAGAAGAATCAAAAATCAGAGATCCTCTACCAAAACTAAGAGAGGAATTACTAAAAAATGGTTTTTCTGAAAATGAACTTTCAGTGATAGAGAAATCTGCAACACAGCTTGTAAAAGATGATTATAAAAAAGCCCTAAAAGCAGAAGATCCAAAAGAAGAAGATTTATATACACATAATTTTGCTCCGACTACAATTCTAAAAGAAAAAGGAGAAAGAACTCCTAAGGATAAAGAAACTACTGTGATGGTAGACTCTGCTCTTTTTGCTATTAAAGAATTAATGTCAGATCATCCGGAATCTTTACTTTACGGACAAGATGTAGGGAAAAGATTAGGAGGTGTATTTCGTGAAGCTGCAACACTTGCAGAAACTTATGGAGATAACCGAGTTTTTAATACTCCTATTCAAGAAGCTTTTATTATTGGAAGTACAGTTGGTATGTCTGCAGTTGGATTAAAACCTATTGTGGAAGTTCAGTTTGCAGATTATATCTGGCCAGGATTAAATCAGTTATTTACAGAAGTCAGCCGTTCTAATTATCTGTCTAATGGAAAATGGCCCGTAAGTTGTATTATTCGCGTTCCTATTGGAGCTTATGGATCTGGTGGTCCTTATCATTCTTCTTCTGTAGAATCTGTATTATCTCAGATTAAAGGTATTAAAATTGCTTACCCATCTAATGGTGCAGATTTAAAAGGATTGATGAAATCGGCTTTTTATGATCCAAACCCAGTAGTTATTTTAGAGCATAAAGGATTGTATTGGAGTAAAATAAAAGGTACCGATAGTGCTAAAACTATCGAACCAGACAAAGATTATATAATCCCTTTCGGAAAAGCGAGAGTTGCCTTAAGTTCTGATAAGAAAGAGGAAAATACAATCTGTATTATAACTTATGGAATGGGAGTACATTGGGCACTAAATGCCGCTAAAGACCACAAAAGAAAAGTAGAAATAATTGACTTAAGAACTATAAACCCTATTGATGAGGATTTAATTTTTAGTACCGTAAACAAACATGGTAAATGTTTAGTGCTTACTGAAGAGCCTTATCATAATTCCTTTGCACAAAGTTTGACAGGAAGAATTCAGGAAAAGTGTTTTAAAAAATTGGATGCTCCTGTTTTTGTAATGGGTTCTGAAAATCTGCCTGCAATACCACTTAATTCTACCTTAGAAGCAAAAATGTTACCTAATGCTGAAAAAGCAAGTAAAAAGATTGGAGAGATTCTTAACTACTAGAAAAAGTAACATCAAAGAGATTCATAAGCTGTAAATGCTTCTTTTTACTACTTTTGTAATCTAATTATACTAAAATGATAAAGTACGAACTTATTAATAGTGTAGGTAAAATCACCTTAAACAGGCCGGAAAAATACCATTCTTTTGTCAGAGAAATGACCTTACAACTACAAGATGTTTTGGATAGATGTAAAGAAGATAAAAAGGTAAGAGCAATCTTGATTACTGCAACAGGGAAGGCTTTTTGTGCAGGACAAGATTTAGGGGAAGCTATTAATCCTGCAAATGCAAGTATTAGCAAGATTATACAAGAACACTATAATCCTATTATACGAAAAATTAGAAATATGGAGAAGCCGATAGTAGCTGCTGTAAATGGTATAGCTACAGGAGCTGGAGCAAGTATTGCCTTATGTTGTGATATTGTTGTAGCAACAGAAAGCGCTTCTTTCATACAAGCGTTTAGTAAAATTGGACTCATTCCTGATTGTGGGGGAACATACTTTCTTCCAAGATTAATAGGAATGCAAAAAGCAACTGCACTTATGATGACTGCAGACCCAGTTTCAGCTACTGATGCTGTAGAAATGGGAATGATTTACAAAGTATTTTCGGATGAAACTTTTGAAGATGAAAGTTGGAAACTAGTCAGTAAATTATCTAAAATGCCAACTAAAGGATTAGGTCTAACTAAACGATTATTAAATTCTTCTAGTACTAATGATTTAGAGCAACAACTAAATATGGAAGAAAAATGCCAAGTAATTGCAGCAGAAACATCCGATTTTAAAGAAGGAGTACAAGCATTTTTAGAAAAAAGAAAAGCAAACTTTAAAGGAGAATAAATGACTTATATTATTGATGCAATCAGAACTCCAATAGGAAATTTCGGAGGAACTTTAAAAGACGTAAGAACAGATGATTTGGGAGCTATTCCAATCCGGGAACTTATAAAAAGAACAGGAATTGACCCATCAAAAATTGATGATGTAATTTTAGGATGTGCTAATCAAGCAGGTGAAGATAATAGAAATATAGCGCGTATGTCACTTTTATTAGCTGGGTTACCATTCTCTGTTCCTGGAGAAACGGTGAATAGATTGTGTGCTTCTGGAATGTCATCAGTAATTCATGCGCACAGAGCAATTTTTGCAGGAGATGGGGATTTATTTATTGCTGGTGGAGTTGAAAATATGACTAGAGGTCCTTGGGTGATTTCAAAAGTTTCCAAAGCTTTTGGTAGAGACGCTCAAATGCATGATTCTTCTTTTGGTTGGAGATTTATTAACCCAAAAATGAAAGATCTTTACGGAACTGAAGGAATGGGGAACACAGCAGAAAACTTAGCAGAGAAATATAATATCTCCAGAGAAGATCAAGATTTATTTGCTTACAACTCACAAATGAAAGCTACAAAGGCACAAAGTTCTGGCAGATTATCTGAAGAAATTATATCTGTAGAAATACCTCAAAGAAAAAAAGATTCTATTATTTTCAGTAAAGATGAGTTCATTAAAGATGGTACATCTTTAGAAATACTAGGAAAATTAAGAACTGCATTTAAAAAAGAAGGTGGTACAGTTACTGCTGGAAACGCTTCAGGATTAAATGATGGTGCGGCTGCAATGTTATTAGCATCAGATAAAGGAGTAAAAGAAAATAACCTAACTCCTATTGCAAAGATTATTAGCTCGGCTGTTGTGGGTGTTGAACCAAGAATTATGGGGATTGGTCCTGTAGAGGCATCTAATAGAGCGCTCAAAAAAGCAGGACTTAGTATGGAAGATATGGATATCATTGAACTTAATGAGGCTTTCTCAGCTCAGGCTCTTGCATGTATCAGAGAGTGGGGATTAAAAGATAACGATCAAAGAATAAATCCAAATGGAGGAGCAATTGCATTAGGACATCCATTGGGAGTTAGTGGAACAAGAATTCTACAAACAGCAGCTATTGAACTTAAAAAACAAAATAAAAAATATGCATTAGTTACTATGTGTATTGGAGTTGGGCAAGGATATGCAACTATTATTGAGAAAGTTTAAAATGGAAGAATACGTAAAATTAAATATTGAAAAAGGAATAGGAATAATTGAATTTTTTCATCCTCAATCTAACTCCTTACCAGGAAATATATTATCCGAATTAGCTAACACTATTACCAAAGCAGGAGAAGATGCTAATATCAAAGTAATTATCCTAAAAAGTGCAGGAGATAGAGCTTTCTGTGCAGGAGCTTCATTTGATGAATTGGTAGCCATTGATACTCCAGAAAACGGAAAGAAATTCTTCTCAGGATTTGCAAATGTGATAAATGCATCCCGTAAATGTCCTAAATTTATTATTGGTCGTGTACAAGGTAAAGCAGTTGGTGGTGGTGTTGGAATGGCCTCTGCAACTGATTATTGTTTTGCTACAAAATTTGCATCTGTTAAATTATCTGAGCTTGCTATTGGAATCGGTCCATTCGTAGTTGGACCTGCGGTGGAAAGAAAAATTGGAACTTCTGCTTTTTCTGCCATGACAATAAATGCAACAAAATGGTTTGACTCTTCTTGGGCAAGAGAAAAAGGATTATATACTGAAGTATTCGATTCTGCAGCAGAAATGGATTCAGAAATTAAAAAATTATCTGCTAATCTATCTAACTCAAACCCAGAAGCTATGGAGGGATTAAAAAGAGTTATGTGGGAAGGAACTAATCATTGGGATACTCTGTTAATGGAAAGAGCAGAAAGTAGTGGTAAATTAGTTCTCTCTGATTTCACCAAAAATGCAATCAACTTATTTAAGAATAAATAAGTTTACAAAAATATATTATTTTTAGTTTCTATTCCTTCAAAGACTTTTTCTACAGATCTTCTTCCTTCTTTCCCAAGAGATACAGAGAATTCATTTACATATAAGTTAATGTGAGCGTCTACTACTTCTGTTTCCATTTCCTGAGCATGACATCTTACAAATTCTGATGAGGATTCTCTGTTTGCAATAGCAAATTCTACCGATTTTCGTAATACTCTTGCAAATTTTTTCTGAACTTCAAGTGGTAAATCTCTATTTACAACTATCCCTCCAAGAGGAATAGGAAGTCCGGTTTTCTCTTCCCAAAATTCACCTAAATCTTTTACTTTTTCTAATCCTTTATCCTGATATGTAAACCTGTTCTCATGAATAATTAATCCAGCATCTACTTTTCCTGACAAAACATCATTTTCAATTTCAGAAAAAAGAGTCTCAACCTTATTGATATACTCAGGATTTGAAATACTTAAAAGCATATTTGCAGTTGTGTATTTTCCTGGAATTGCAATCTTACTTCTTGAAGTTAAAATAGTTTCTGATTTCTTAAGTAAAATAGGCCCGCAATTTCTTCCAAGTGCAGATCCACTATCCAGTAACACATATTTGTCAAAACAATGAGTAAATGCATTATAACTTAATTTGGTTAGATCTAATTTTCCATCAAAAGCCCATTTATTTAGTTGTTCTACATCTGCAAATATCACTTCAAATTCTAATCCTTCAGTATCAATCTTTTGATGAACAAGAGCGTCAAAGATAAATGTATCGTTTGGGCAGGGAGAAAAACCAAGAGTTAATTTCATAACGTTGAAACTATCTTTTCTACTTCAATATTCAGATTTGAAATTGCTAAAGGTAAATTCCAACTTTCTTTATTTCTTTTCTCAACTTTATTTGAGATAGATCTGATCTGAATACAAGAAACTCTCATTTCTTCACAAACTTTAAACACAGCAGCTCCCTCCATACTTTCAATATCAGGGTGTAAGATTTCTACTATATTATGAATTGAATTCTCATTACCATGCACAGTATTAACAGTAACCCCCTTTACTTTTCTCAAGCTAGTTTTTCCTTCAACTTTATATTTAGTTTTAATATTAAAATCAGAAAATTCAGAAAAAGATTCTCCATCTTCAAAACCAATTTCGGGAAAACAATCCTCAACAACCTCTACAACCTTTCCTATTTTTATTTCATCTGAAAAACATCCTGCAACTCCTATATTAATAACTAAATCATAGTCATTATTATTCAATTCTTTTGTTAAATTTATTGCCGTATTAAGCATTCCCACACCTGTTATTAATATAGGTAGATTACTTATTTTATCAGATGTAATCTCTAATTTGGTAGCTGCAACAATTAATACATTCATATGGCAAATATATGGTATATTTGCAGCCTATTTATAAAAAGATGAGCGATAATTACAACAAGAACCTAGCGAATAATATCAAATCTGTACTTTCAGAAATTGGAGAAAACACTGAAAGAGATGGACTTTTAAAAACTCCTGAAAGAGTTGCAAAATCAATGGAATTTCTGACAAATGGATATGATAAAAACCCATCAGAAATCTTAAAATCTGCGATGTTTGCAGAGGATTATAGTCAGATGGTACTAGTAAAAGACATTGAATTATACTCTCTTTGCGAACATCATATGTTGCCGTTTTTCGGGAAAGCACATGTAGCATACATCCCAAATGGAAATATTGTAGGGTTGAGCAAAATACCAAGAATTGTAGATGTTTTTTCAAGAAGATTACAAGTACAAGAAAGATTAACAGATGAAATAAAGGATTGTTTGCAAGATACTCTAAATCCAATAGGAGTAGCAGTTGTAATTGAAGCGCAACATCTTTGTATGCAAATGAGAGGAGTTGAAAAACAGCATTCATCCACAACAACATCTGCTTTTTCTGGAATTTTCATGTCAGATGAGAAAACAAGATCAGAATTTATAAATCTAATAAAATAAGAAATGAAAGCATATGTGTTTCCTGGTCAAGGAGCTCAATTTCCAGGAATGGGAAAAGATCTTTACGAGAATTCTGAAGTTGCAAAACAACTTTTTGATCAATCAAATAATATTTTAGGATTTTCTATAACTAAAATTATGTTTGGTGAAGATGCAGAAGCACTAAAACAAACAAAAGTAACTCAGCCAGCTATCTTTTTACATTCAGTAATTCTAGCAAAGGTATTAGGAGATTCATTTACTCCTAGTATGGTTGCAGGTCATTCACTTGGTGAGTTTTCAGCATTAGTTGCTGCTGGATATTTATCATTTGAAGATGGTTTGAAACTCGTGTCAAAAAGAGCTATATCTATGCAAAAAGCATGCGAAAAAAATCCATCAACAATGGCAGCTGTACTAGGATTAGAAAATAAAATCGTTGAAGATATTTGTTCAGAAATTGATGAAATAGTTGTTCCTGCAAATTATAATTGTCCAGGACAATTAGTAATTTCAGGAAGCGTTAAAGGAATTAATATAGCGTGCGAAAAACTAACGAAAGCAGGAGCAAGAAGATCTCTAAAACTTCCTGTTGGTGGTGCTTTTCATTCACCTTTAATGGAAGATGCAAGAGACGAACTAGAAATAGCTATCAATTCTACAAATTTTACTGAAGGAATCTGTCCTATTTATCAAAATGTAACTGCCTCTGCAATTACAAATCCTGTTCATATTAAAGAAAATCTGAAAACCCAATTAACTTCAGCTGTAATGTGGACACAAACTATGCAAGAAATGATTGCCGATGGTTTAACTTCAGTTATAGAGGTAGGCCCTGGAAAAGTCTTGCAAGGGTTATTCAAAAAGGTGGATAGGCAACTACAAACTGAAAGTGCTATCCTATAAAATCTTATTGAGTAGTTTTTCGGAAACCGAAAGTTTATGCCAAAGTGGATTTGTAAAACACAATTTCAGATTCTCTATATGTCTCATATTATGACAATCTGTTCCAACAAAAGACACTAAATCTGCATTTATTAGTTTTTCTGCTTGTTTTTTTACCTCTGGAGAATAATATCCAGTAATTGAAAGCAAATTTAGTTGTAATAAAACTCCTTTATTAGTCAGTCTTTCGTAATCTTGAAGTCCATAATATAAATACCTCTCTGGGTGTGCAAGTACCACATTATATCCTGCAAGTTGAAGATTAAAAATAGTCTCATCAATATTTATTGGTTCATCTATAAATGGAAATTCAATCAGAAGATATTTTGAACCAAAGGTTAAGAATTTTTTCTTTTCAATTTTTTTCTGGAAATCAAAATCAACATAATATTCAGAAGCTGCTCCAAATTCAAGATCTATATTCAGTTTGTCTAAAGCATTTTGAACATCTGCTCTACCACTAATAATAATTTCTGGGGTATTCTTATAGAAATCACTCATTGTATGAGGAGTGGTGATAATCTTAGAAAAACCCAATTCCTGCAAAGCACAAACAAGATCTAAAGATTCTTCTAAATTTTGAGCCCCATCATCAATTCCTGGAATTAAATGAGAGTGAATATCAGTTTTTAGAACAGAAAAATCTATTGATTCTAACTCCTTTTTCTTAAATCCTGAGAACCAGCTCATCTTAACCGTATTGTTCTGAGTAGTATTTTTGATAGTCTCCTGAGGTTACATTATTCATCCATTCCTCATTATCTAAATACCATTTTATTGTTTTACTCAATCCTTCTTCAAACTGAAGTGAAGGTTCCCAACCAAGTTCATTCTTAAGTTTTGTTGCATCAATTGCATATCTCTTGTCATGTCCCGGTCTATCTTTTACATATGTAATTAATCCTTCAGCAGTACCTTCTGTATTTCCTAAGAACTCATCCATCTGTTTACACATTATCTTTATCAAATCAATATTAGTCCATTCGTTAAATCCTCCAATATTATACGTTTCTGTATTTCTCCCATTATGATAAATTATATCAATTGCTCTTGCGTGATCTACTACATATAGCCAGTCTCTAGTAAACAATCCATCACCATAAACTGGAAGAGGTTTTGAAGTTTTTATATTATTTATAAATAAAGGAAGTAGTTTTTCTGGAAATTGATTTGGACCATAATTATTTGAACAATTAGAAATTACATATGGCATTCCGTACGTATTTCCATAAGCTCTTACAAAATGATCAGAACTTGCTTTGGAAGAAGAATATGGAGATTGAGGGTCATAAGAAGTAGTTTCTAGGAATAGACCTGTATTGCCTAAACTCCCATAAACTTCATCTGTAGAAACATGATAAAATAATTTGCCTTCTTCATTAGCCTTCCAATGATTTTTTGCTGCATTCAACAAATTAACTGTACCAACAACATTTGTCATAATAAATTCCATTGGATTAGTTATAGATCTGTCTACATGACTTTCTGCAGCTAAATGAACTACACCATCAAAATCATACTTCTCAAATAAACTATTAATAAAATCCTTATCTACAATATCTCCTTTCTCAAAGATATAATTATCTGCATTTTCTACGTCTGATAAGTTCTCTAAATTTCCGGCATAAGTAAGCTTATCCAGGTTCACTATATTATAATCCGAATACTTGTTTACAAATAACCTCACAACATGCGACCCTATAAATCCAGCTCCTCCTGTTATCAAAATCGTTTTTTTCATAATCTCTTTTAATTCTTGCAAATATAAATAATTATCATTAAATTAATTCGTTAGATAACTTAAAGAAAATGTAAATTAGCGAAAAATTTATTTATGAAGAGATTTCTTGTGTTTATTTTATGCTTAAGTTTCTTAAATGTTTTCTCTCAAGATAAGAAAATAACAGATTTTAATAGCAAAATAATTCAATCTAACTATACTCTTCAAGTTCCTATTAACGAACTTGCAACTGATTTCGGAACTAATTCTGCATTAGGACTTGCCTATTTAAGTAACCGAAATGATTTTTTGTTAGGATTAGATGTCAATTTTATGTTTGGAAATAATGTAAAGAACGATAGTTTATTACAGACAATATCTACTGAAGAAGGTTGGCTAATAAATGCAAGTGGAGAGCTAGATACCATTTTACTCTATGAAAGAGGATGGAATTCTCATATTTTGTTTGGAAAATCTTTTCGTTTTGATGAAAAATATCTCACAGGGATCTATGTTTATGCAGGGATTGGATATTTACAACACAAAATTAGATTAGAAAACAATAGAACAGATCTCCCTCAAATTGATGAGGATTATATAAAAGGATACGACAAATTTACTAATGGAATAAGTACAAAATTGTGTGTTGAATACATGTATTTTAGTAAAATCAACTCTGTAAAATTTAATGTTGGGGTAGAATTAGTAAATGCGTTCACAAAAAATAGAAGATCGTATAATTTTGCTGCAATGGAAGAGTATGATAATAATCTAAGGATAGATCAACTAATTGGAGTCAAATTTGGAATTATTATTCCAATAAACAGAAATAATGAAGAGAAGTTTCATTACTACTAAATGAATCTTTTTTATAACATATGTATTCTGCTTTATAAAAATGCTTTATGGTGTTTTTCCCTATTTAATACTAAAGCAAAAGAGATTGTAAAAAACCAAAGAAATTTGATACAAAAAATACAATCATCTACAAAAGGTGAAAAGAATATTGTTTGGTTTCATGCTGCATCATTAGGAGAATTTGAACAAGGAAAATCAGTTATAAAAATCTACAAAAAAAAGAATCCTAATCATAAGATCTTGCTTTCATTTTATTCTCCCTCTGGATATAACAACATAAAAAATTCAGAACTTGCTGATTGGGTATTTTACTTGCCTCATGATACAAAAAAGAATGCAAAATTTATTGCGAAAAATATAAAACCTATAAAGGTAATTTTTATCAAATCTGAATTTTGGTTCAATTATATTCGGGAGATGTATAAAGAAAATATTCCAATTTATTTTATTTCATCAATATTCAGGAAAGAACAGTATTTCTTTCAATTTTATGGGAAGTGGTTCGCTAAGCAATTACAAAAAGCAAGTTACTTATTTGTTCAAAATGCAGAATCAGAAAAATTATTAAACTCCATAAATATTAAAAATGTGAAAGTTGTTGGAGATAGCAGATTGGAAACTGTTTTAGATAATGCTAAAGAAGAATACATAAACAAAATTGTTCAGGGATTTTGCGAAAATAGAAAAATATTAATCGCTGGATCTACTTGGAAGAATGATTTACATTTATTTGAAAATCTTGATTACAAAATTATCATTGCTCCTCACGAATTAGATCATATAGACACAATAAAAAAAATAAAAAATTCAGTTCTACTTTCTGATTGTAAAATAGAAAATTGCAATAAATTTAATGTATTAATAATTGATGAGATAGGTGTCCTGTCAAAAATTTATCGATATGCTGATATAGCTTATATTGGAGGTGGTTTTGGAAAAGGAATTCATAATTGCTTGGAAGCAGCAGTTTATAATATTCCTGTTATTTTCGGACCAAATTATCAAAAATTTAAAGAAGCAAAAGAGTTTATTTCTCTTGGAATCGCTAAGTCCGTTAATAACCCTAATGAATTTAGAAATGCAATGTCAAATTTTGAAAAATTGAATATAAAACAAATTTCTAAAGATTATTTTAAGAAAAAAATTGGAGCATCAGAAACAATAACACAATACATATAATTCAAAATACTATCTTTGCTATTACAAAATTAGAAAATATGAAAAAAATAACTATTTATATTAGTTCAATCTTACTATCTATCTTTATTATCTCTTCTTGTCAGGAAGATACAATAATTGAAAGTGGAACTAGCTCTTCTACTCAGCACTTAATTGCAGAAAATGCTTTTAATGATGTGGTCAGAATTGTAGAAGACGCCTTTATTGATAACGGAACTAGTAAATTTGATTGTCCCGAATATATTTTAAAAAATGCTGACTCATCAGATATGGATACCATGGAAATAATTTTTGAACAGGGAAATGCTGATTGTTTAACATACGGAAAATTAAGAAGGGGAAAAATTATCATTACGTTTACAGGAAAATATAGAGATTCTTTATCAGTCATCACAACAACTTTCGATCAGTATTATGTAAACAATAAGTGGATACAAGGGACAATGGTTGTAACAAATAATGGAGTAAATGAAAGTGGAAATATGACTTTTAGTATTGAAGTGAAAAATGCAAAGATTATAGAAAGCGGAGGAAAAACTATTAATTGGGAATCTATGAGAAATAAAGAATGGATTTCTGGATACAATACTTTTGTGAATCATGATGATGATAAATATCTAATTTCTGGTTCTTCTAGTGGAAATAATACTAGTGGACAAGAATTCGAAGTAAATATTACTAAAGATCTACTTGTAGATTTATCTTGTTTAGAGGATCATTCGAATAGCTGTGTTATTACAAGCGGTGAAGCTGAATTAATCCCAAATGGTTTTAGTACTAGAATAATAAATTATGGTGATAGTATTTGTGATTGCAACTATTCTGTAACATTAAACGGAACAGAATATTTTTTAGTAGTAGACTAAGCTGCCTTTAACTTTATTAAAGATGATTTTTCTAACTTTCCTATTGCATAATTATAGGTAAGTTTAAATTCTTTTTTACCTTTTTCTGAAGGTAAATCAAACATTGCGTCCAGCATTATCGCTTCACATATTGATCTTAATCCCCTAGCTCCTAATTTATATTCAATTGCTTTTTCAACAATGAGGTCTAGTGCTTTTTTATCTACTGAAAAACTAATGCCATCCATATTAAATAGCTTTTTATATTGTTTTATAATAGAATTTTTTGGTTCAGTAAGAATCTGTTTTAGAGCATCTGCATCTAAAGAGTTTAAGTAAGAAAGTACTGGCATTCTTCCGATTAATTCTGGAATTAAACCAAAACTCTTTAAATCTTGAGGTAAAAGATATTTCAAAATATCATCCTTATTAATTTTCTCTGTTTTCTTAGAAGAATAACCAATTGATTGTGTATTTAATCTTTTTGAAATATGTTTCTGAACTCCATCAAAAGCTCCTCCGCTAATAAATAAAATATTCTGAGTATTTATAGCTATCATTTTCTGATCTGGATGTTTTCTACCTCCTTGAGGAGGAACATTCACGATAGTTCCCTCAAGTAATTTTAACATTGCCTGCTGTACTCCCTCCCCACTTACATCTCTAGTAATGGAAGGATTGTCACTTTTTCGAGCAATTTTATCTACTTCATCAATAAATATAATTCCTCTTTCAGCTTGTGCAACATTATAGTCTGCAACTTGAAGTAAACGAGTTAAGATACTTTCCACGTCCTCACCAACATAACCCGCTTCAGTAAGTACTGTGGCATCAGCAATACAAAAAGGAACTTGTAATAATTTGGCTATTGATTTTGCTAAGAGAGTTTTTCCGGTTCCAGTTTCACCAACCAATATAATATTCGATTTTTCAATTTCTACTTCCTCAGAATTTGTGTCGGGTTGTAAAAGCCGTTTATAATGATTGTAAACAGCAACAGAGAGTACTTTTTTTGCTTGTTCCTGAGCAATTACATACTCATCCAAATGATCTTTTATTTCTTGAGGTTTTATTAATCTGGCTGATTTATCTAATGTTGGTTGATCAGAATTTTCTAAGTCTAATATATTATAAGCTTGCTCGATACAACTGTCACAAATATGTGCTGTAATTCCAGCTATCAGAACATCAGTATCTTGTTTGTTCTTTCCGCAAAAAGAACATTTTACAAGCTCTTTTTTTTCCATTATTTATTTCTAACTAAGACTTCATCAATCATACCATAATCCTTCGCCTCCTGAGCAGTCATCCAATAATCTCTATCACCATCTTTCCATACTTTTTTATAATCCGTATCGGAATGTTCTGCTATAATTTCATATAGTTCTTTTTTAAGTTTCTGAATCTCTCTTGCAGTAATCTCAATATCTGAAGCTTGTCCACTAGTTCCGCCTAAAGGCTGATGAATCATAACTCTAGAATGTTTCAGGGCTGTTCTTTTCCCCTTTTTTCCGGCAGTTAATAAAACAGCTCCCATAGAAGCTGCCATTCCAGTACAAATAGTAGAAACATCTGGATTAATATACTGCATTGTATCGTAGATTCCTAAACCAGCATAAACACTTCCTCCTGGAGTATTTAAATAGATTCTAATTTCCCTTTCTGCATCCGCAGATTCTAAAAATAAAAGTTGAGCCTGAATAATATTTGCAACATAATCATTTATCGGAACTCCCAAGAAGATGATTCTATCCATCATTAATCTGGAAAATACATCCATAGTAGCAATGTTCATTTGGCGTTCCTCAATAATTGTAGGAGAAATATAATTTCCGGAAATTGAAGTAAACTCATCTAGATGAAGAGAACTTATTCCTCTATGTTTTGTAGCGTATTTTCTGAATTCTTTTGATTGATCCATAATATTTTATTTTTCTGATGCTAATTTAACAAAATCATCATAAGAAATAGCCTTTTCAGTAAGTTTGAAATTTTCTTTGTAGACTTCAAGAGATTTTACATCATAAAGTTGATCGTAAATTTTCTTTCTTTCATCTTCTTTCTTCAAGATAGAAGCTACAATTTCATTCATTTTATCTTCCTGAGGAACTGGTTGACCATATTGTTGCATTTGCATGGTAATTAAAGATTTTGTATGATTTTCTACCTCTTCTGTACTAACTTTCACATTATAATTTTCCAAGATATTATTTTCAATAAGTTGCCATCTTAGTGATTTTGAATACATATCATATTCTGATTCAATTTGCTCTAAAGTAACCTTCTTTTCTGAAGTATGAACTAACCATCTTTTAAGAAATTCATCTGGCATGTCAAACTTAATTTTATCAATTAAGTAAGTTACCACATCATTTTTAAGCATTCTATCGGATTCAGGAACAAAGGATCTTTCTGCTTCATCTTTAATTCTTTCTTTAAATTCTTTTTCTGTTTTTACAGAATCTTTTCCATAAACTTTTTCAAAAAGTTCCTGATTCATCTCAGATGGCTTTATTCTGCTCACGTTTTTGACAGTAAACTGAAAATCTTCTGAACTAAGATCGTGTAATTGGTCATGAGTAATATTTAGCATAGAGCTTAAATCTGTATGATTAGTAAATGCTTTCATCACATTTACAGTAAATGAATCTCCTTCTGTTACACCAATAAATTGTTTCTTAATCTTTTTGTCTGAAATAAAATCCATAGAAACTGTTGCTTCATTTCTGACTCCATTTTCCATTACATTTCCATCTACATCTATCTGAACAATTTCACAAAAGACTAAATCTCCTTCTTCAGATATCTCAGGTTTACTCATTGCTCCGTATCTTTTAGCAATATCATTTGCATAATTATCTACAAGCTTGTTATCAGCCTGAATCTGATAATACTTTACTTTGTCTTTTTTTGTAATTTTAATATCCAAATCTGGAGATAAACCAATTTCAAACTCAAAAGTAAAAGTTGAAGTATTTTCCCAATCTACTTGCTGACTATCCTTAGGCATTGGAGATCCTAAAACTTTTACCTTTTCACTAGAAATATATTTATATAAATCTTCTTGCAACAATTTATTTACCTGATCTACCAAAACAGGGATTCTGTACTTCTTATTTATCACAGACATAGGAACTTTTCCTTTTCTAAACCCAGGTATCTCAGCATTTTTTCTGTAATTCTTAAGTTCTTTATCAACTTTTTCTTGATAGTCTTCTGGAGTTATTACTACTTTTAACTCTGCTTGTAAATCATTTATGTTGTTTTGTGTAATCTTCATAATTAGATTATTATTTAAATGGTCGACAAAAATACATTATTAAACTAATTATAAAGCGAAAATATTCGATTTATTAGGAGTGTCTGTAAATTAAAAAAGCTCACTGTACAGTGAGCTTTTAAGTGCGGCTGAAGGGAGTCGAACCCCCACGCCTTGCGGCACTAGATCCTAAGTCTAGCGTGTCTACCAATTCCACCACAGCCGCTAAAAATTGGATTACAAAGATATTATTTTTTATAACTTGAAAATAAAAATTCAGTTATATTTGCATTAATATAAATATGAATTAAAATATCAAAAAAATGAGCTTATCAGTTAAAGGAACTATTAAACAAAAACTAGAATTAGAGCAAGGAACAAGCAAAGCAGGAAAAGAATGGAAATCACAGTCTTTTGTTTTAAATACAGGAGCACAATACAATCCTGATATCTGTTTTAAATTATTTGGAGAAGATAAAATAAATTTAATAACCAACTTAAATGAAGGAGATGACGTAGAAGTATCATTTAATCTATCGTCAAGAGAGTGGAATGAAAAATGGTTTACTTCTGCAGATGCATGGAAAATAGAAAAATCAGAAAATAATACAAGTACAACTACAGAAACAGTTGACGATTCTGACATCCCCGTTTTTGAAAATAATCAAACTCAAGAGGACGACTTACCTTTCTAAAAATGTCATTCGCTAAAAAATTTGAGAAAGTATTTAGATCGATTTTACCATCACCATTTACTATTGCTGTACTTTTAACTTTCTTAACTTTTGTTTTAGCTCTTATCTTTACTGAGAACTCTGAAAAGGGTTCTCATTTTTTTAATCTTCTTTCCTATTGGGAAAATGGCATTTGGAATAATACACTTTTAGTTTTCGCCTTTCAAATGATGTTAATGCTAGTTTTAGGACACGCATTAGCACTTACAAAATCGGTAAACTCCTTAATAGAAAAAGTAACAAAATATTGTAACAATACAGCAAATGCAGCTGCTATTATTAGCTTTCTTACAATTATTGTCAGTTTATTTAATTGGGGATTAGGACTAATTTTCGGAGCAATTTTTGCTAGAAAAGTTGGAGAACATGCATCTAAAAAAAATATAAAACTAAACTATCCTTTAATAGGAGCTGCTGGATATTCCGGAATGATGGTTTGGCATGGAGGACTTTCTGGTTCTGCTCCAATAAAAGTAGCCGAACAAGGACATCTTTATTCTTTATTAAGTAATTCTGATTTTTCGTTTCCAGATATGATTTCACTTTCTGAAACAATATTTTCCAATATGAATTTAGTAATCAGCTCTCTTTTACTTTTAATTCTCCCAATTGGATTATTTTTTATTGGCAAAAGAAATCAAGGAAAAATAATTTCTATATCTTCAGAAGAAATAAAATCAGAATCTACTAAAGTTGATGGAGCAGAGAAATTAGATCATTCCAAAATACTTGCTTACTTTTTATCTTTTATTATTTTGGGATATTGTTTTTACAAAGCATTTTTACTTCCAGAAATTCCTTCTCTTTCAGTAATAAACCCAAATTTTATAAATTTATCTCTTTTAGGAATGGGATTGTTACTACATAGTTCATTTTTCAATTTTACAAAAGCAATTAGTTCAGCTATTAGTGGAGCTGCAGGAATTCTGATTCAGTTTCCATTGTACTTTGGTATTATGGGAATTATGAAAGATTCTGGAATGGTTAGTATTATGTCAGACTTTTTTGTAACTATTTCCAACGAAACAACCTTTCCTATTTTTACTTTTATCTCTGCAGGAATTGTAAATATTTTTGTTCCAAGTGGTGGTGGACAATGGGCAATTCAGGGGCCTATTATTATGGAGGCCGCTTCCAATTTGGGAGTTTCTTTTAATAAAAGTATAATGGCACTTGCTTATGGAGATCAGCTTACAAATATGTTACAACCTTTTTGGGCTTTGCCTCTTTTAGGAATTACAGGACTAAAAGCAAAAGAGATTCTTCCTTATACTTTGTATTTGTTCTTAATGGGTATGGTGATTTTTATTGGAGGACTACTTATTTTCTAAAACTATAAAGGAATAATCATATTTATGATTATCATCTTTAAAACAATCTTCTCTATTTACTTCTATCCAATCAGAATTAAGTTCTGGAAAAAAGGTGTCTCCATCAAATGAGTGATGAATCTTTGTCAAATATATTTTATCTGCTATACCTGCGTCAACTGCTAATTTATAAATCTGACCTCCTCCAATAATAAAAGCTTCATTTTCTTCATTACTTTTAGCCACTTTTAAAGCTTCTTCCACCGAATTAACAACTATACTACCCTCAGCTTTATAATCAGATTGTCTTGTAATAACAATATTTGTTCTATTTGGAAGAGGCCTATATTTATGAGGAATAGATTCAAAATTCTTTCTTCCCATTATAACATGATGTCCCATAGTTGTATCTTTAAAAAACTTCATATCCTTTGGTAAGTGCCAGATAAGATCGTTGTCTTTTCCAATCACACCATTTTCGGATACCGCAACTATTAAAGATACTTTCATTTAACTCTTTTTTACTTTATAATTCACTCCTCTTTCTTGCAAATAATATTTTACAAAGTTAAAATGTTCTCCCAAATATTCTGGTGGGGAAATACCAATTCTTTTATAATCTCCATTCACCACTAAATTTGCAACTGCTGTGCATGTAAAACCTGTTGTTCTGGCCATGGAGATAGTTCCATCTTGGAATCTATCTAATAAATTATATTGATATGTTATCTCCTCTCCATTTTCTGTTCCTTTCATTATAATTCTCATCACCGTAAAGTCCTTATCACCTTCTTTCATTTCCCATTTTGGGAAAAGTAGTTTTGAAGTAACATCAATAGGACGAATCATATTTCCATTGACTTCTACCTCATCATAAGAAAAGAACCCACTTTCTCTTAACACCTTTAGATATTCCACGCAACCTGGATAACGTAAAGTTTTTTCTATCATGTTTGGCACATGATCCATGGTTTTAATTAAACTTCTAAGTCCATCAGAATTCCAGCTTTCTAAAGTTCCTATTTCATCAAATTCTATCAATTCTGTATCGGAAAGAGCTTCTTTTGTAATCATATGGCTATTCTGAACATATCTGGCAGGACGCACATATTCCTCAATTACATCAATGGGAGAAAAGACTGCTTGATATTCGTAAGGCCATTCTCTTTTTTCCGGTAGTCCTCCAACCAAACATTCATAATCGGTAATTTGCATTTTTGCATCATGATGACCAAAGATAATATTTCCCATTCCAGGAGCTACGCCGCAATCCATTACGGCAACTACTCCTTTCTCTTTTGCAAGTTCATCCAATCCAAAAGGATCTTCTGGATAAAAGGAGATGTCTACAATATTTTTCCCCGCTTCAATCACATTCTTCATCATTTTATATCCCATAAAACCAGGAACTGCACCAACTACTAAATCAAAATCTTTTATCAAATCCTGTAAAGTCTTTTTATCTGAAATGTCGGCACAAATAGTTTTTATACCATTTAGTTTATCTAAGTTTTTTTGTGAAATATCTACTGAAGTAACTTGGTGTTGTTTGGATAAATCTGTAGCCATTACACCTCCCACTAATCCTGATCCTAAAACAATGATGTTTGCCATTATATTGCTACTTTTCCTTTTATATGAGGGTGAAATTCATAATCTACCAATTCAAAATCATCAATAGTGAAATTAAAAATACTTTTTACTTCTGAATTGATTTTCATTGTCGGTAATTTCTTGCAATCTCTACTAAGTTGTAATTCAGTTTGCTCAAAATGATTTATATAAATATGCGCATCACCCAAAGTGTGAACAAAATCTCCAACTTCCAAATTACAAACTTGCGCCATCATCATTGTTAAAAGTGCATAAGACGCAATATTGAAAGGAACACCTAAGAAGATATCCGCACTTCTTTGATACAGCTGACAAGAAAGTTTTCCATCTGCCACATAAAACTGAAAAAAGGCATGACAAGGAGGTAAAGCCATCTGCTCAATCTCTCCTACATTCCAAGCGCTTACTATAATTCTTCTGCTATCAGGATTATTTTTAAGTGTGTCTACTACTTGTGTAATTTGATCAATATGTTTTCCATCAGGTGCTGGCCAAGATCTCCATTGATAACCATATACATGACCCAAATCTCCATTTTCATCTGCCCACTCATCCCAAATACGAACTCCATTTTCTTTTAGGTATTTAATATTGGTATCTCCTTTTAAAAACCAAAGTAGTTCATGAATGATAGATTTTAAGTGCAACTTTTTAGTAGTAATACACGGAAACCCCTTTGATAAATCAAAACGCATTTGGTGACCAAAAACACTTTTAGTTCCCGTTCCTGTTCTGTCTTCTTTAAGTGTGCCTTCTTGCATCACTCTACTCATTAAATCTAAATATTGTTGCATTTATTCAATAATTAAATTAACATACCTACAATTACGGCGGTAAAAAGAGAAGCTAATGTTCCTCCAATTAAAGCTAAGAAACCTAGACTTGCAAGATCTCCTTTTCTTTTTGGAGCTAGTGCACCTATCCCTCCAATTTGTATTCCAATAGAAGCAAAATTGGCAAAACCACATAATATGTAAGTAGCAATTATGATTGATTTTTGCTCTACAAAAACTCCTGCATTTTTCATCTCTCCTAAAGAAACATAGGCTACAAATTCGTTTAATACTGTTTTTTCACCAAGTAGTTGTCCTACCAAAAACATATCTTCCCTACATACTCCCATCAACCAAACAATAGGAGCACCAATGTACCCTAAAATCATATTAAATGAAAGCTTAGAATAATGAGTGTTGTTTTCAATCAGAGTATTTAATGTAGTCCAATCTCCAACCTTAAAAAGTATAAAATTAGCCATGGACATTAATCCGATAAACACTAAAAGCATGGCTCCAACATTTACCGCTAATCTGAGCCCATCTGTTGTCCCTTTTGAAATTGCTTCTAATGCATTGCTTCCCATATCAGCCTTACTAACCTCTAATTTCGTTTCAAATGCTTCTTTCTCTGGTAATAAAATCTTTGCTGCTACCACTGCTGCTGGTGCCGACATAACAGATGCCGCTAATAAATGTTTGGCAAACATAATTTGTTGCACGGGGTCATCTTCACCCAAAAATCCGATATATGCTGCCAACACCCCTCCGGCAATTGTCGCCATTCCTCCACTCATCAAGCACATCATTTCTGACATGGTCATTTTGTCTAAATATGGCTTTACTAGTAATGGGGATTCGGTTTGTCCTAAAAATATATTTCCTGCAGCCGCTACGCTTTCTGGACCTGAAAGTCCCATTGTACTTTTCATCATCCAAGCGAATCCATAAACGATCTTAGGAATAATTCTCCAATAATAAAAAAGTGAAGTTAGTGCTGAAAAGAAAATTACTGTAGGCAATATCATCACTACAAAATTCATAAGTGGAGACTCTATTATGCCTGTTTCAAATGATTTGAATAAAAACATAGTACCATCTTGAGTGAAGGAGATAATCTTAGTAAATATTTTACCTATAAACTCAAAAGATGAAGAAACAAAAGATACTTTTAAGATAAGTAAAGCAAATACTATTTGAATTCCTAGACCTTTAGCTACTAGCATCCAATCAATGCCTTTTCTGTTTCTGCTAAATAAAAACGCTATAAGTAATAGTGAAATAATTCCTAATATTCCTCTAGAAATAGAGTTTATAGTAATGCCTGATGTTACAATCTCTTCGAGAATTATCTCTGATTTTGTAAAAGCATAATTTACACTGTTTTCATTTAAGATCAAGGAATTTTCAGAAATAGAAATCTGATAAAATCTAGTCATTTCTTTAGGTAATGTATAATTAAAAGAAAGATTTGACCCTTCTAAATACCAAGTTCCATCAGCTATTAAGTCTGCATCTGCAATCTCATAATAAAAACTTCCATCTTCATTAATCTGCATTAGATCACCATCAGAAATTGGCTTCAAATTTTCTACAGACTCAATTGAATCTGCTAGGATGTAATCAAAATCCCATGTTCCAATAATTTCCTGGGAAAAGGAAAGAGAAGTGAAAAATAAAAAAATAAATAAAAAATATTTCTTCATTTACTTTTCTTTACGTTTATTAATCTCATCTCTAAGTTCAGAAGCTTTTTCATAATTTTCATCATTAATTGCTTCTTTCATTTGTTTTTTTAGTTCTCCTAACGATAAAGTAGAAAGTAAATCTTTGGTTTCCTCCAATTCTTCCGTATCTTCATCTTTGTAATTAGGTAAATTATCTGTCAGAATTATTCCAGCTTCTTGTAAAATATCATTATAGGTAAAAATAGGACAACCCATTCTGATCGCGATTGCAATTGCATCGGAAGTCCTAGCGTCAATTTCAATTTCTTCATCACCATCCATAAAACAGAAAAAAGAAGCATGAAATACTCCTTCAGTCAGAGTATGAATGACAACTCTACTAATTGTAATATTAAAATTATTTGTAATCGACTTAATAATATCATGAGTTAAAGGTCGTTCCGGATTACTATTACTTTCCAAATAAATGGCAATAGATCCGGCATTACACGGGCCAATTACAATAGGAAGTTTTCGGTCTCCACCTATTTCTCTTAATAGCAAAACATAAGTACTCTTATTGGAGCTACTTGGTTCTAACCTTTCGATATCAAGTTGTACTAATTTCAAAATTTAGTTTTTTAACTTTTTTATTTCTTCAATAAGCTGAGGAACTACCTCAAAAGCATCACCAACAATACCATAATCTGCAGCTTTAAAAAATGGTGCTTCCGGATCAGTATTTATTACTACCATAACTTTTGAAGAATTAACACCAGCCAAATGCTGTATAGCTCCAGAAATACCAATTGCTATATATAAGTCTGCTGTTACTGTTATTCCTGTTTGTCCTACATGCTCAGAATGCGGTCTCCATCCAATATCTGATACAGGTTTTGAACATGCTGTTGCTGCTCCTAACACATCTGCAAGTTCCTCAATCATACCCCAGTTTTCTGGACCCTTAAGTCCTCTTCCTCCAGAAACTACAATCTCAGCTTCCGAGATGGAAATTTTTCCACTTGCAGTTTCTTGACCATCAAAAGATAAACTCCCTGATTCTGAAAAATCCATCTTCTCAATAGTACAACTTCCCCCGGTTTCAATTAATTCAAACGAATTTGGAGCAATACACAAAATTGTTTTCTCTGTGTTTGATTTTGCTGTTTCTATTGCTTTTGTTGAAAATGATTTTCTTTTAATCTGAATATCACTTCCTTCAGATACTGATATAACATTTGTTAATAAAGCAGCTCCCATTTTTACTGACAATCTAGGAGCTATCATTTTTGAAGTATACGTATTTGAGCAAATAATTACTGAAGAATCTGATGATAAATCTAAAAAAACTTTTGCAGCCGATTGACTATCCCCTTTATTAATATTTGGAACGCTAATAACTTTTGTAGCTCCATAATTTCCTAGTTTATTTAACTCATCATCTGACACATCTTCTAAGGAAACTGCTATAACATCTGTTCCTAATGATTTTGCTGTTTCTGAAGCGTAAGATACTGTCTCAAATGAACTTTTTCTGAAAATTCCGTTCCAACTCTCTGTGTAAACTAATACTGACATCTATTTTATTTTTTATTATATAATTTTTGCTTCATTATGAAGTAAATGAACTAATTCCGCTACATTTGATGCGTCCACCATTTTACAATTTCCTTTTGCTTCCGGATTCTCAAAATTTACGGATGATGTATTTTTTGTGTTAGAAGAAGCTTCTAATACTTGTAGTGGTTTTGTTCTTGATTGCATAATTCCTCTCATATTTGGGATTCTAAGTTCGCTTTCTTGGACTAATCCTTTCTGACCACCAATAACCATTGGCAAGGAAGAAGAAATCATTTCTTTACCTCCATCAATTTCTCTAATAAGTTTAGCAGAATCACCTTCAACTTCTAATCCAATACATGCATTTACAAATGGTAAATCAGTCATTTCTGCTATCATTCCAGCTACGGCACCTCCATTATAATCAGTCGATTCCCTGCCAGCAATAATTAAATCGAAACTATTTTGCTTTATATAGTTAGCTATTTCTGTAGCAGTAGAAAAACTATCTGTAGCATTCATATTTACTCTAACCGCCTGATCCGCACCAATAGCAAGAGCTTTTCTCATTACCGATTCTACAGTTGTATCCCCAACAGTGATAATTGTAACTTTTCCTCCGGTTGATTCCTTCAACATCATAGCTTTTGTTAAACCAAACTCATCATAAGGATTTATTACAAACTGAATTCCATTATCATCAAATTTAGTGTTGTTTTCTGTAAAATTAATCTTTGATGTAGTATCTGGCACACTACTTATACAAACTAATATATTCATCTTTATTTTTTTGATTAAAATTTATATTGCAAATCTAATAAAAATGCACCTCTTATTTATGGAAAAACAATAAAAACCAATACTAATATGCACTTTCAATAAAAATACTATTTTTGCACACCTTATTAAAGGAAAAAGAAAAAATTAACTAACTAAAAAAAGTAAAAAATGGAAATGATTATCAAGTATTTACCTCTATTTGGAGTACTCGCCTTAGGGTTTGTGTTTTGGAAAAATGCCTGGGTTACAAAACAAGATGAAGGTGATGATAAAATGAAAAGAATTGCAAAAAACATTGCTGATGGAGCAATGTCATTCTTAAAAGCAGAATACAAGGTACTATCAGTATTTGTATTTACTGTTGCAATCCTTTTATATTTTAAAGGTGAAAATGACATGAAAGATGGTCTACATATTTCAAGTGGAATGGTTGCGGTCTCTTTTATTGTAGGAGCTATTTGTTCTGCTCTTGCTGGTTTTATTGGAATGAAAGTAGCAACAAAAGCAAATGTTAGAACAACTCAAGCTGCCAAAACATCACTTGGAAAAGCTTTAGAAGTAGCATTTTCTGGAGGCGCTGTTATGGGACTTGGAGTTGTAGGATTAGGAGTATTAGGATTAAGTTCTTTATTATGGTTCTATGGAGATATGTACAATATGGTTGAGGAAAATATAGTAAATCAGGATAACCTAGAAAAAGTATTAAATGTATTAGCTGGATTTTCATTAGGAGCTTCTTCCATTGCATTATTTGCAAGAGTGGGAGGAGGTATTTATACCAAAGCTGCGGATGTTGGAGCTGACTTAGTTGGAAAAGTAGAAGCAGGAATCCCTGAAGATCATCCATTAAACCCAGCAACAATTGCTGACAATGTAGGTGATAATGTAGGTGATGTTGCCGGAATGGGAGCTGACTTATTTGAATCTTATGTTGGATCTATTATTGCAACTATGGTACTTGGCGCAACCTTAACTGGAATTACATTTCATGATGGAATGGGAGCTGTTTATTTACCTTTAGTATTAGCTGCAGCCGGAATTATAATGTCAATTGTTGGAACATTTTTTGTAAAAGTTAAAGATGGAGGATCTCCTCATAAAGCTTTAAACATTGGAGAGTTTGGATCAGCAGCACTTATGATTGGAGCTTCTTGGTTTATTATTAATGAAATGTTACCAGAAACATTTATAGATGGAGAAACTACCTACACTGCTATGGGTGTATTTTATGCAACTATCGCTGGTTTAGTAGCCGGACTATTAGTAGGAAAAGCAACAGAAATGTATACTGGTACTGGCACAAAAGCTGTAAACTCTATTGTAGAGCAATCTGAAACAGGATCAGCAACAACTATTATTGCTGGTTTAGGTGTTGGTATGATGTCAACAGCTTTACCAATTTTATTAATTGCTACTGCTATTATGGTATCTCATCATTTTGCTGGAATGTACGGAATTGCAATCGCTGCAGTAGGTATGCTTGCTAATACTGGTATTCAATTGGCTATTGATGCTTACGGACCAATTTCTGATAATGCTGGTGGTATTGCTGAAATGGCAGAACTTCCTGCTGAAGTGAGAGAAAGAACTGATAAATTAGATGCTGTAGGAAACACAACTGCTGCTATTGGTAAAGGGTTTGCAATTGCATCTGCCGCACTTACGGCACTTGCATTATTTGCTGCATTTATGAAAACTGCAGGAATTTCCACAATTGATGTATCTAACCCAGTTGTAATGGCTGGTTTATTAATTGGAGCAATGCTTCCATTTGTATTCTCTGCAATGGCAATGAATGCTGTTGGTAGAGCTGCAATGGCAATGATTGAAGAAGTGAGAAGACAATTTAGAGATATCCCTGCACTAAAAGCAGCATTAGGAGTAATGAGAAAATATGATTCTGACATGAGTAAAGCAACTGCAGAAGACAGAGCTATATTTGATGCTGCTGATGGTGTTGCAGAATACGATAAATGTGTTGATATTTCTACAAAAGCGTCTATTAAAGAAATGGTAACTCCTGGTTTACTTGCAATTATTGTTCCTGTTGCTATAGGTTTTGGTGGTGGAGCAGAAATGTTAGGTGGTTTACTTGCTGGTGTTACCTCTTGTGGTGTACTGATGGCAATCTTCCAATCCAATGCTGGTGGAGCTTGGGATAATGCTAAAAAAATGATAGAAGAAAAAGGTGGGAAAGGAACTGAAGCTCATAAAGCATCAGTTGTTGGTGATACAGTTGGAGATCCTTTTAAAGATACTTCTGGTCCTTCATTAAACATATTATTAAAATTAATCTCAGTTGTAGCTCTTGTAATCGCTTCTTCTTTATAAGAAGACCTGAAGAACTAAAATTATATTATTATGAAAAATTTATTTAATTTATTAGGAATCATTTTGATATCCGTCTCAATTGTTTCCTGCGGTGGAGAAGAAAACAAAGAATCGACAGAATCACCTATAAATCAAGATCAGAAATTAGAGAAGGATAAGGAATATCCATACAATGTAGAATGGGTAAGCAATGTATCCTCCGGAGATCTTAATGAGATATTACGTTGCGAAGCAGAATGTGAAGAAATGAAATTTATGGCTAACGAGGTTGAAGACTATGGGGAATGGAAAATAATGATGATTAAAATGTGTGAAAACAAAATCAATATTGAATAACATCTGCTCGAAAATGTCTTAAATATATATAATAAAAAAACCAGTTTTTCAACTGGTTTTTTTATTAATTATAGTTTTTCCTCTTCAAACAATCCATGCATCTTAGCGTCAATCTTTTCAATAATAGATCCTAAATCTTCTGTATTCTCAGAGAAGTTTAAATCATCAACATCAATAATTAATAGATTTCCTTTATCATAATTCTCAATCCACTCTTCATATCTTTTGTTGAGCTGAGTAAGATAATCTAACCTAATGCTATTTTCATATTCTCTACCTCTTTTTTGTATTTGCTCTACCAAAGTTGGTACAGAGGCTCTTAAATAGATAAGTAAATCTGGACCTTCAACAAGAGAATCCATTAAACTAAAGAGTTCTTTATAATTATCAAAATCTCGAGTTGACATCAGTCCCATAGCATGAAGATTAGGAGCAAATATATATGCATCTTCATAAATAGTTCTGTCCTGTATAAACTTTTTGTTAAGTTTCTTAATGTCTATAATTTGTCGAAATCTACTATTTAAGAAATACACTTGTAAATTAAAACTCCATCTCTGCATTTCTTTATAAAAATCATTTAAGTAAGGATTATTTTCCACATCCTCAAAATGAGGATTCCATTTATAATGTTTAGCTAGTTTTGTTGTTAGGGTAGTTTTCCCCGATCCTATATTCCCCGATATCGCTACATGCATATTCTAAATATTTTTGATAAAAGTAAAAAAAGTTTATGTCTTGACAGATTTATTTTATTCCGAAAATTATAATGTTAATAAGTTGTTTTTAATTTCAAGATGTCAGTAAATATTTTGGAGGAATTGTCTAACCTTGGAACTTTATACTGACCTCCTAATCTACCGTTATTTCTGAGCCATTCTGCAAATCGTCCTTTTTCTGCAACTATTATCTCAGGAGGCAAAAGACAAACTCCTCCTGATCTTTTTGTATCATAATCTGAATTTATCTCTCTTAATTTTTTATCTACATCCTTCATAAATTCCTTTTTTGAATTTGGATCTGTTTCAAACTCAATAATCCACTTATGTTGTGCAACTCCATCTTCCACAAAAATAGAGGTTGCAATATAGTCTGAAATACTACATTTATGGATTAACGAACATTCTTCTACTGCTATTTCAGTATTTTCTACTATTAATTCTTCTCCAACAGAATTCAGGAAACTCTTAGTTCTACCAACAACTTTTATTCGATGTGGATTTAATGATGTAAAGCGAATTGTGTCTCCAATAATATATCTCCATAAGCCTCCATTTGTAGAAATTACAATTACATATACCTCATTTAACTTCACATCAGCAAGAGGCATTGCTTTCATCTCTCCATTATTATATTCTGATAATAGAATAAATTCATAGAAAATACCATAATCTAACATTAGTAGTAAATCCTTACTATCTTTTTGATCCTGAATTCCAAAAAACCCTTCTGAAGCATTATACCCTTCCAAATAATTCATTTTTTCAGAAGGGATGAATCTATCAAACTGATTAATATATGGTCCAAAATTCACTCCTCCATGCATAAATAGTTCCAAATTTGGCCAAATCTCTAAAATATTTAAAGCTCCAGATTTCTCAATCATTCTATGAAACAATACTAACATCCAGGAAGGAACTCCTGTGATATTTGTTACATTAGAGTTTAACGCTTGATTGCACATCTTATCTAGTTTCTTATCCCAATCTTTCATTAATACTGTTTCTAAATCTGGTACACGGTGCATATTTACCCAAAAAGGGAAATTGTCAATTAATAATGCAGACAAATCACCATCTGTAAATTGAAAGTTTGCATTACTCTCCTTACTTCCTCCTAACATCAAGCCTTTTCCATTAAACATTCTTGTACTAGGAAAATTATTGCAATACAAAGAAAGCATGTCTTTTCCTCCTTTAAAATGACAACTCTTTAATGATTCTTCAGTGATAGGAATGTATTTGCTCCTATCATTTGTGGTCCCAGAAGATTTTGCAAACATCTTTACCTTCCCTGGCCATAAAACATCTCTTTCTCCTTTTCTTGTTTTTTCAATATATGGAAACATCTGCTCATAAGTTCTGACAGGTATGTTTTTAGTAAAATCAGAATACGAATCTATCTCTAGAAAATTATGTTCTGCACCAAAATTTGTTAATTTTCCATTTTCAATTAAATATTGAAAAACTTTATCTTGTACCTGATTTGGATTGTCCCGAAAAAAATCAATCTGATAAATTCTTTTTCTCATCATCCAAGAAAGAAAGGGATTTTTAAAAGGGATTTTCATCAATAATTTGTAATTTTATAGGCTATAAAAATACAAAAATATGATGACAAACACTCTAAAGAAGATGGATACCAAGCTGAAAGATGTGGTACAATATACACTTGATATTCATGGCGAAATTCATCAGATGAATGACTATATTGGTCAATCTATAAAAATTGAGTGGGATGGGAAAGTTATTTGTAGTTGCGGAAAAGTAATGAAGAAATTTTATCGTTCTGGGTTTTGCTATACGTGTTATTGGGAATCTCCTTTTGCATCGCAAAGTATTTTTAAACCAGAACTTTGTACTGCACATTTAAATATTGAAGAAAGAGACTTGGAATGGGAAAAAAAGTTTCAGATAGCTCCACATTATGTATACTTAGCCAACTCAAGTGGAATAAAAGTTGGGATTACAAGAGGATCACAAGGAGTGATAAGATGGATGGATCAAGGAGCTAGCCAAGCAATATTACTTGCAGAGGTTCCAAACAGAAGATTTTCTGGAGATATTGAAGTGTCCTTAAAAAGATTTGTTGATGATATAACTAATTGGAGAAAGATGCTTTCTGGAGAACCTAATCCAGTAGATTTGGTCAAAATGAAAGAAGAACTTTCAGTTCATGTTCCAGAGGAATTGAAGCGATATATATTACCTAATAATACCGTGACTGAAATAAAATATCCGGTTACAAAATATCCTAGAAAAATAAATAGTACTAAACTTGATAAAACTCCAATAATAACAGGAGAACTTGTAGGAATAAAAGCACAGTATTTATTATTAGATGGGGATAGAGTATTTAATATTCGTTCTCATGAAGGATATATTGCTAACTTTTCCGTTTCCAAAATAGCAAATCAAACTTCTTTATTCTAATGCACTTCCATAATGAAAGGAATACGTGCCTGTATTTTTTCTTTTGAATTTAGAAACTCTAACTGATTAATCATTTTTTCTGAAATACCCAGAAAATCAGGTAGCACAATATTCTGTTTTGCGGAAAAACTCTCAATAAATTCCTCAAACATATCTGTTTTCTTTGGAAGTGTAATAATTCTGTAATCCTCTAAAGCTGATAAATCAGCAGCACTTGCAATCGCATCTTCCAACCCTCCAATTTCATCAATAAGTCCGATAGAAAGAGCGTCTGCTCCGCTCCAAACTCTACCCTGTCCTATTTCATCTACCTTTCGGACAGGAATTCCTCTCCCTTCCGAAACATGAGTGATAAATGTTTCATAGATATCTTCTACTGAATTCTGAATAACATTAAGTTCATCATCACTTAATTTTCTGTATCCATTAGCAATATCAGAATGTTTATGAGTCTTTACTGTTTCAATATAAACACCTAATTTCTCATTCAAAAAATTCTTGGTATTCGGGACTATTCCAAATACACCAATAGATCCTGTAAGTGTACTATTATTTGCAAAAATTTTATCAGCATTACAAGCAATATAATACCCTCCACTTGCTGCATAGTCTCCCATAGAAACAACAACCTTTTTCTTCTGTTTCGCCAAGTTTATCTCCCTCCAAATGATTTCTGAAGCTAAAGCGCTTCCTCCTGGGGAATTTACTCTTAAAACTATCGCTTTTACATTCTCATCTTCAGATGCCTCTCTAATTGCTTCTACAGTAGTCTCCGAACCAATAGTATTATAACTGCCTTTGCCAGTATTAATCTCTCCTGTTGCATAAATAATAGCAATTTTATTATCGCTAACAGAAGTTTTAGGATTCTTTACTTTCATATAATCTGTGAGAGTAATTTCATGCTCCGATTTATCTTCTAAATCTGACAAAATTTGATCTTGATATGCAATTTTATCAATTATTCCGCCTTCTAAACATTTTCTTGCTGAACTCAAATACATATTATTTATCATTTTATGAATTTCTTCTGAAGTAATACCTTCTCTTTCAGTTGCAATACCATCAACCATATAATCAGAAATAGAATTTAAAAGTTTTTCAATTTGTTCCCTGTTTTCATTACTCATTTGATTATACATAAATGGTTCTACAGCTCCTTTAAATTTTCCATGTCGGATAATTTGAGCCTCAATACCTAGTTTATCCATCAAACCTTTATAAAACATGATTTCTGCACTCAATCCTTTTAACTCAATGATTCCCTCAGGATTTAATGATATTTTATCTGAAACAGATGCTAAATAATAAGCAGACTGGCTGTAACTATCTGCATAAGAATAAATAAATTTCCCGCTTACCTTAAAATCTAATAACTTATTACGAATTTCTTCAATCTGAGAGAAACCAGCATTCACTGATGAAAAATTCAGATAGATTCCTTTTATCTTATCGTCATTCTTTGCTTTTTCAATATTATCTAAAATATCTTTAAACTCTACACTTCCTTCAGTAGATGAATTGAGAAGATCTATATCACTAAATGGATTGTCAGAAGTTCGATCTAGAACAGGATCCTTAAATTCAATCTTCAAAACTGAATTATCTTTTACAACCACTACCTCTTCTTTTGGAATTAAGTAGAAAATGAAAACAATAACTAAAACAAATAAGAAAATCATTGCAAGAAAAGAAGATAAAGTGTTTCTTAAGAAACCAGAATTAAAACATTTGGAGATTATGAAACGAAAGAAAGATAAGATGTTTTTAAATAAGTTTTTCATGTTATAAATTTTGAGATGTAAAACTACAAAAAAATATCATCTAGTAAAGTTTCAATTCCTATATTTGAAACTCAATAATCATGAATACTGTTTACATACAATTAGGAAGTAATATAGGAGAAAGAGAATCTTTTATTACAAAAAGCATGCATAAAGTTGAAGATGATATTGGAAAGATAATAACAGCATCATCTATTTTTGAAACTACTGCATGGGGAAATGAAAATCAAAATAACTTTCTGAATTCTGTTATAGAAATTAAAACTCCATTTGACGCATTTACTATTTTACAAAAATCCCAAGAAATTGAAAATAATCTTGGTAGAAAAAGATCAGATAAATGGGGAGAAAGAACCATTGATATTGATATCTTGTTTTATAATAATAAAATCATAAATACAAAAGAATTAACTATTCCACATCCTTTAATTCAGAAGAGGAAGTTTGTATTAGTGCCCCTCTCGGAAATTGCTCCAAGTTATAAGCACCCTATATTAAGAAAGAATATCTCTACTTTGTTATCCGAATGTAAAGACACTCAAAAAGTATTAGATTATGAAATTTGATTTTCTGACAATAGAAGGCAATATAGGTAGTGGAAAAACAAGCCTTGCAAAAAAAATCGCATCCGATTTTAACGGAAAACTAATATTAGAAGAATTCGCAGATAATCCATTTTTACCAAAGTTTTACAAGAATTCCAAATCTAACGCATTTCCTTTGGAACTCTTTTTTATGGCAGAAAGATTTAATCAGCTAAGTGGAGAGAAAAGTGAAATAGATTTGTTTTCCGAATTTACAGTTTCTGATTATTCTTTTTTTAAATCAAAATTATTTGCACAAAATAATTTGGAGCAAGATGAACTAAATTTGTTTAATCGATTATATAATATTATGTTCTCTACGGTAAAGAAGCCCGATTTATTAATTTATCTGCATGCTGATATAGAAAGATTACAAGAAAATATAAAAATAAGAGGCAGAGAATATGAGAAAAATATCAGCAACAACTATTTAAAGGAAATTGAAAAAAAATATTTTGACTACCTAAAGAAGCAAAATGATTTCCCTGTATTAATGTTAGATGTGTCCAAACAAAATTTCATAGAAGATCATAAAATATACAATCAGATTATTACTGAAATAAAAGAATTTGAAGAAGATGTAAGAATAAAGAGTCTTATATTAGGATAGCCAGGAACTCAAATCTCTATCAATTAACTTCTCTAATGACCTAATCTCACCTTTGTAATACCTTTCTGTAATATCTCTTCTTGAGTCTTCATTTAATTTTTCAATTGGTTTATAAACAGATTTGAAAATTAACTCCATTATAAATTTTGGAAGATAGTATGAAATCGCAAATTTTGGCATCAAATTATAATACCTCATCTTTTTCAAAACCCATCCCATTAGTCCACTAGGATTACCTGATACATTTGCTTTTTTAGAAGTATCTATCTCTACATTTTCATCAACTTCTAAAAACTTAAAAATATCTTTCAATGTTTCTTTGGTATTCTTTACAACATCTTCAAAAAGATAAATTTTAATATTTTTTTCAGAAAACAAATCAAAATATCGTTTTAACTGAACAGAATAATACCCTTTCTCAATATAATGATATAGTGGGCTCCAATTATCTTTTATTCTTTTATTTTCTAATTCAATTGCTTCTTGAAAAGTAGCTGCATCTTCTCTATCCGCTCTTTTAGTATGCAAATAGTTAGAATACGCCCTATCAGTTGGTTGTCTTAGAATGGCAATAATTTTTACATTTGACAGATGCTCTTTTATTAGTTGAGGAGCTTGCGGATTGTAAATATATGCAGGAGAAGCTTCTCCAATTGCTTTTTCATTCTTTACATCATCAAACATTGCAAGATATTCTTTTAATGTAGTTGGTTTCTTGCTCTTCTTTCCTGAAATTTTATACTTATTCTCTTGCTTAAAATTATTAAAGAACATAGGTTCTTTAACTTTAGTCATGAAAATTTCAGGATGTTGTTTTAGGTAGGTATATAAAGAAGTTGTTGCCGCTTTCATGGCTCCAACAACAATAAAGTTTGGTTTCTTTTCTACCATTGGTTTTTATCCAAAAGAACCCCAAAAAATGGGGTTCAAAAATTTTTAATAGTGTGTCTTATTTTGTAAGAGAGATAAATTTCTCATTTTCTCTATAATTTAGAAACTCTAAATCTTTTTCCGCTTGAGTTTTATAATCAAAATTTGAATTTATTGCTTTTTCTAAATTTGTAAACAAAATTGTCTCGTTTCCTCCTCTTGCTCCTGCAATAGCATTTAAGTAATAACATGCAGCAGTTTTTTCTAAACAAGTAGTATTATTATTACCGTTTAATATATTTACCAAAGTTGCATTATATGTATTCTTACCTCTATAATATCTAGATGCTGATCTATAATCTCCCTTTCTTATACTTAAAATTGCTTTATTATGATTACTAGCATTTTCCTGATTAAAAAACTCTTCTGCTTTAATCAAATCTCCATCCCATGAAGCAACTATTCCAAGATTATTTAAAACATCTGGATCATTTGCTCCTCCATTTTCTATTGCTTGATTTAAGTAGTCTATTGCATTTTCTTTATCCATTTCCAAAAGGTATATACAAGCAATATTATTATATGCTCTCCAATCATTATGCAACTCTATTACTTTATTATAAATATCTATCAAATTAGATTTATTTTCTTCTAAAGTAGCTGAATATAACAACTCCTCAACTGATAACTCAGAAGGATCTGTTAAAGAAAGTAACACAATTTCTTCTCTTGTCTTTTTCGGTAAATAAGAATTAATTGTAATCTCAGATTTCCTTAAGTATTGTAAAACATCACCTTCCAAAGCGTCATATACCTGTGCCATATCTTGCAATAATTCCCCTCGTTCTTTCTGGGTCTTTTCTTTATTTCTATTGGACAAGCTTAAAATAGTACTTTTTTCAGCAATTGTAGACTTCTCAACTAATTTGTTAAATCCATTCCAATCAGCACCAGCAGAAGACAATTTATAATTATCATCTTCAGCAGATCCATCTGCTTTTAGTTTTTTTAGTAAATATTTAGAGTAAGTTAAAGTACTGTTTTTTCTGTCATCAGAAAGTTCTGTATTTATTTTTTCTGTTCCCTCAGGTGAAGCTGAAGATTTTACAACAAAAGACTCTGTTTTATATCCTAGCTTTATAAAATCTTGTAGTTTCTTTACATCATCATCACTTTTTTCTGTGGTTCTGATATTACTTTTGTTCACTAAAAAGTATATAGTAGCTGTCTCCGAAACAGTTTCTACTTCTTTATATCCATGATCCGCAACTGCAACAATCTCATCATTCTGTACTCTCATTGATGTAGTAATAACTCCAGACGCAATAGTAACAGGTCCTAACACTTTATCATCATCTTCTAAAGTAGCTAACGCTCTAAGTTCTAATTTAGAATTTAACATCTCATCAGTATAACCTATTTTATCAGAATAGGTAAATTCTCCTCCAGACTCAAAAAATATTGTAGCGTCTCCACCTGTAGCCTGCTCTCCTTGCAGAGTGATTGATTTTAATTTGGACTCCACTCCATTTTGACCAATTATTACAGGTGTTATTTCAACTATTGCTTTCTTAGCAAAATATTTTTCTGGAAATGTTCCATTTAAATCAACACTAAGTTGTCCGCCATGGACCTCTAGTACCGTTGGTGTTTGCTCATACACTACCTTGTCATAATCAGAAACCATCTTATCAAGTCCACATCCTATACATGACATTATAATCATTGATGATAAAAATATTTTAATATTATTCATTTTTTTATAATTTTATAATTAATGCAAATATATCATTATTGATGCAAAAAATAAAGTCTGAAAGCCTTATCTTTACAGTTAGAATATTAACATTCTAATTCTTCTAAAGAAATTGAGTATGTTTTCAAATTATCCGATAATATTTTTATATAAGTCCCAGATTACAATCCCAACACTTACCGAAATGTTTAGTGAATGTTTTGTTCCAATTTGGGGGATTTCAATAGACTGATTACATAAATCAACAACTGATTGTTGTACTCCATTTACTTCATGACCAAACACCACCGCAATCGGTTTTTCAGCAGGACTAAAATCATTTAACATGATTGAATTTTCTGTCTGCTCAATTGCGCAAATATGATACCCTTCAGATTTGAGTTTTTTTATTACACTTTCGGTGTCTTCAACCTTCTCCCATTTTACTGATTCGGTTGCCCCAAGTGCAGATTTTCTGATTTCTTTATTTGGAGGTGTTGCGGTAATTCCACATAGATATATTTTTTCAATACGGAAGGCGTCTGAAGTTCTAAATGAAGAGCCTACATTTAATGCAGACCTTACATTATCTAAAACTACAACAATAGGAGTCTTTTTAGAAGTTTTAAAGTTTTCAACACTTATTCTTCCTAATTCACTATTTTTTAACTTTCTCATATGTTATATTTGTATTCGCAAATTTAACAGAATAAAATTGGCAAAAACAAAAACAAAAGTAAAAAAGGAAACTCCATTAATGACTCAGTTTAATGGAATTAAAGCAAAACACCCTGATGCGCTTTTACTTTTCAGAGTTGGAGATTTCTACGAAACTTTTGGAGAAGATGCTATAAAAACATCAAAAATATTAGGAATTGTACTTACCAATAGAGCTAATGGATCCTCAAAAATTGAACTTGCTGGATTCCCTCATCATTCCATTGATACCTACTTACCAAAACTTGTAAGAGCGGGACAAAGAGTAGCAATTTGCGATCAGTTAGAAGATTCAAAAACAACAAAGAAAATAGTAAAAAGAGGAGTTACGGAATTGGTTACTCCTGGAGTATCCTACAGAGATACTTTATCGGACCAAAAAAGTAATAATTTTCTAGCTTCTGTTTTTTTTAATAAAGATAATATTGGAGTATCTTTTTTGGATAATAGTACAGGAGAATTCTTGGTTACGCAAGGAAAAGCAGATTATGTTGACAAACTTCTACAAAGTTTCTCTCCTTCTGAAGTGCTTTTTGAAAGAAGTAAAAGAAAAGAGTTTGAAGAAAAATTTGGAACTCAGTTCTTTACACATATGCTAGATGATTGGGTTTTTACGACAGACTATTCTAAGGAGCTCTTACTAAATCAATTTCACACAAAATCGTTAAAAGGATTTGGAATACACGAATTAGAAACTGCAACGATTTCAGCAGGAGCTATACTCCATTATTTAAAGGAAACACATCATCATCTGACTCAGCATATAAGGAAAATTAGTAGAATTGATCAAGAAAAATATGTATGGATGGATCGATTTACCATTCGAAATTTAGAATTGTTTCACTCCACAAATGATCAAGCAAAAACACTTATTGATGTACTTGATTTTACTATTTCTCCAATGGGAAGCAGAATGATAAAAAGATGGTTAGCTCTTCCTCTTAAAGAAAAGAAACAAATAGAAAAACGGACAGACGTAGTTCAATATATCTTAAATAATCCTGATTTTACATCCGTTTTGGAGGAAAATATAAAACAAATAGGTGATTTAGAGAGATTAATCTCTAAAGTTTCTACAACAAGAGTTTCTCCTAGAGAATGTAATCAGTTAAAGCAAGCTCTAAATGCTATTGATCCAATAAAAGAAGCTTGTGAAAAAACTAATAGCTCTGAATTAAAAATTATTTCGGAGCAATTAAATCCGTGTAAAAACATTGCAGATACAATTGAAAATACTATTACAGAAAATCCTCCAGCAGTTGTAAATAAAGGAAATGTAATAAAAGAAGGAATAAATTCTGAATTAGATGAACTCCGAAATCTATCTAAATCTGGGAAAGATTATCTGCAACAAATTTTAGAAAGAGAAAGCGAAAAAACCGGAATACCATCCTTAAAAATATCGTTCAATAATGTTTTTGGATATTATTTAGAAGTACGAAATATACATAAAGATAAAGTACCTGAAGAGTGGATTAGGAAACAAACTTTAGTAAGTGCTGAAAGATACATAACAGAAGAATTAAAAGAATACGAACAAAAAATTCTTTCTGCAGAGAGCAAAATATTAGAACTTGAAAGTAATCTGTACCATGAATTAGTACTTAGTTTATCGGAGTGTGTACAAGCAATTCAGTTAAATGCACAGCTTATTTCTCAGTTAGATTGTTTGTACTCTTTTGCTATAATTGCAAAACGAAACAACTATAAAAAAGCAACTATTTCAGAAGGATCTTCTATACTAATAAAAAAAGGAAGACATCCGGTTATTGAACAACAACAAAGCTCGGAAGAAAGCTACATAGCAAATGATGTACAACTAGACAGAGAAAAACAACAAATAATGATGATTACCGGACCAAATATGTCAGGGAAATCGGCACTATTAAGACAAACAGCACTTATTGTAATCATGGCTCAGATTGGAAGTTTTATTCCGGCAGAAGCAGCAGAAATTGGCATAGTAGATAAGATCTTTACAAGAGTTGGAGCGTCCGACAACATCTCAATGGGAGAATCTACTTTTATGGTAGAAATGAATGAAACGGCAAGTATCCTGAATAATCTTTCAGATAGGAGTTTAATTTTATTGGATGAAATTGGTAGAGGAACTTCTACTTATGATGGAGTATCTATTGCATGGGCAATTGCAGAGTATCTGCACGAAAATGAGTGCAAAGCAAAAACGTTATTTGCTACTCATTATCATGAACTAAATGATATGACAGAACAATTTGATAGAATAAAGAACTATAATGTTGCCGTAAAGGAGATTAATGGAAAAATTATATTTATTCGTACTTTGAAAGAAGGAGGATCAGAGCATTCGTTTGGTATTCATGTGGCAAAAATGGCAGGTATGCCAAAACAAATTATACGTAAGAGCGAACAAATACTTAAAAAACTAGAAAACAGCAGAAGTAAAGAAGAAAATAAAAGTACAATTTCTGAAAAAGAAGATATGCAATTAAGTTTTTTCCAACTAGATGATCCTACTCTAATTCAGATAAAAGATGAGATAACAGATATTGATATAAATACCTTAACTCCAGTAGAAGCGCTGATGAAACTAAATGAAATAAAAAAACTAATAGGAAAATAAAAAATTAGTTGGCAATTTTGAATATTTAATTAAATTTGCCGACCTAAATGCGAGTGTAGCTCAGGGGTAGAGCATCACCTTGCCAAGGTGAGGGTCGTGGGTCCGAATCCCATCACTCGCTCAAAAGTTCTTTAAAAGAAAACACACTGCCCGGGTGGTGGAATTGGTAGACACGTTGGACTTAAAATCCAATGGACAGTAATGTCCGTACGGGTTCAAGTCCCGTCCCGGGTACAAAAAAGGCTGAAGATATCTTCAGCCTTTTTTTATTCTTTTAATACAATTGGAATCTATCTTATAATAAAAATATTTCCTAAGTCTTGATGTTTCCATCCCTCAAAATCTTGGAAATAGATTTCGTAAACATACATTCCCATTGGTAAGTCCT
>Ga0208947_1000055_pt1 | contig 53995 bp, 65 predicted proteins | sample AOAMet1_04_M0_20_2_FD_188226 | JGI IMG/M metagenome (GOLD analysis project Ga0208947, IMG submission 188226) | Ammonia-oxidizing marine microbial communities from Monterey Bay, California, USA - CAN11_04_M0_20 (SPAdes) | ecosystem: Environmental > Aquatic > Marine > Intertidal zone | place... | reverse complement strand
TTTCTGTATGATGGTGACACTGAAGTCTATCGGGCCAACATCAACCTACGTTACGGTTTTTCAGTTCGTTGCGTTCAGGATTTTCAGGATTAAAAACGCGGGCTTGTGGGGGGCTTGACTCTTTGGTTCTTTGTCTCTTTGGTACTTTTGTGTTGACTCTTGTTTTCACCGCATTCCACCCCGCTCTGCGGTGTGGGATGCGGTGAAGCGGGGTGTCATCGGTTCCGCTTTGAGCGTCTTTCCTTCCTTGTGCATCAAGCAATTCCTCAAGCCGTTTTAAGGCCATTCAACGCCCTTCAATCGTTCGTGGCACACTGCCGTTCTTCGATGGTTTTGATGTCGTTGATGGGCCTAGTTTGAGGCCATTCATAAACGCGGCAAGGATGAATTGATGGATGTGTCCAGGTGATTCAAGAACGTCCCTTGACGCTCCCTGCCGCTCCCAACTCATCGGCTTATCCAGCGACTGTGATACCGACTGCACCTTCGGGAAGACATACGGCATCAATTTGATCAATTGCTCCAACCGATCCTTGGCCTCCAACTCATCCAATCGATGAGGTATCTGTTCAATCTCCTCATACAGAACATCCTTGAGAGCCGACCGCAATTCTGCAGTCAGTTTGTTGGGAGTGCCTTTTTCTCTTCCCCCGAATTTCTTCCCTGTCGTATTCGCCATTTGACTGCTAACTAAAGTGGTTTAAGGACGGTAAGGGAGGGTAGATGAGGCGCCACGACGAGGAATCACAAGCCATGATGATTCTGATGCCACGCTGGGTTGGAAATATGTGAATGATCGTTCAAGCAGGAGGAACATAGTCGCACTGGGACAACGCATCGATGCTACCGAAGTAATGGACTCAATTGAAGTCATTGCTACTCGTATTGGATGGCAGCGGGGACATAAGTTGATAAACGTTGGGGCCAACAACCCCTGATCAAGTCAACTGCCGCTCAAATTTGATACCTTGTGGTGAAGATATGCTGCCCATTCAAACCGATATACCGAAAGCAAGAGGCGCATGGCCTGTCATCCAGCATGCAATTGCTTTTCGTCGAGACCCGATTGGTTTTTTCAGAAAGCAGGCACGTGAGATGGGGCCTGTTTATTATTTCCAGCTTTTTCAGAGGAAGATCATCGTAGCGAATGATCCCGAGGCGGTTCAGACCATACTGATCGGTGAGGTGCAGCATTTCTCACGAAAAAAGACCTACGTTTTTCTCAAGGCTTTGCTTGGAGAAGGCCTGATCACTTCAGAAGGGGACCACTGGCGCAAAAACCGCCGAATGCTGCAACCCGGATTCAAGCGCGAGCAGCTTGCCGGCTTGATGGAAGGGGTTCAGTCAACGGTGGTGGATTGGTGCCAAACCCTTGGCGCGGGTGATCGGAATGCACGATCCGTCGATTTGCATCAGGCAATGAATGCATTGACTTTAAAGGTGCTGACTCGTTCAATCATAGAGACTGGTTGGAGCGGGGAACTCCAGGCATTTCAAGGTCATTTGGCCACGGCATGGAATCATCTGACCGATCAACGCTTTCAATCCACGGAGCCTGGCGGTCAAAAAAGCGGCTTGGCTTTTTGGAATCGAGCCAAAATCCATCGCACCTCTGAAGGCAAGAAGGCGATCGGTCGATTGAAAGAAATCATTGCCGAGATCATTATAAAACGCAGAGCCTCCCATCACGAAGCGAACGATTTGCTGGCCATGTTGCTGTCTGCAAAAGACCCTGATTCCGACATGGGATTGAGCGATGCTGAAATCCTCGATGAGGTAATGACAATTGTCATTGCCGGGCACGATACGACAGCGAGTGCCTTGACCTGGACCTTCCATTGCCTGGCGCAACACCCCGGATGGGCTGAGCAAATTCGAGCAGAGGCGCAAAGCTTGCCCAGAGGTGCTTGGAGTACGACCGATGTTGCCCAGTTGCAAGTGACGAAACGAGTCATTCAGGAGGCGATGCGATTGTTTCCGCCCGTCTGGACTTTCGGTCGAAAGACCACAGCCTCGTTGGAATTGTGCGGATTTCAAATCCCTGCAGATTGCTCGGTGACCATGCCGCTTGTGGGAGTGCATCGGCATGCGGACCATTGGGAGCGCCCGGATCATTTTCACCCCAATCATTTTTTGGCTGAGTCGATGCAGCAGCGACATAAGATGGCGTATTTTCCATTTGGTGCTGGCCAACGAATGTGCATCGGTTCGCATTATGCGATGATGGAAATGCAAACGATTGTAGCGCGTATTTTACGTACTTTTTCGGTGGTGATGCCTCCAGTCCGAAAACTGCGGATTTTACCACAAGTCACCTTGCAGCCGGGTCAGCCCATGCCATGTGTTTTTGAACCTCTTGAACAAAGTTGATCCCATGAATACGACCATAGCCATTCGCAAAAGTGTTCCCAAAGCCCGCAAAGCCGTGAAGGATTTCTTGGATTTGGCGCATGGAAAAAATTTCGCCCACGGCATGACCGAGGTAGATGTGACGAATGTATTGCGTGTCCTTGCAGAACGGAAGCGTATCGGGTTGGATTCCCACTCGCTGGTAGCTCATACAATATGGTCTTACGGCCGCGCTGTGGCCGATCATGTTGCTTTGCAGGGCATTCCTTCAGGAGGAGAAATCGTGGTGTTTGAAGATGTGGATATTGCCACCATGGTGGAGAAAGAATTGCCCGAAGGTGGTACAGTTCCATACCCTTATATCTTGCGAGGTGCACAGCGAAAGTCATTCGAAGAAATCGTGCAAGACCTCAACCAAGCAAAGGCTTACAGTTTGGCAGATGCTCAAAAAGCAAAGGCCACCACGCGAATTGATTTTTTACCTCGCTTTTTGCGGCTTTGGATCATGCGCAAGGCACTCAGAAATCCCCTAAAATACAAAGCGGCGTTGGGCACTGTTGCATTGACGACATTGGGAATGGTCATGCGAAATCGGAGATGGTGGCCGGTCCCAATTGGCCCGCATGCGATTAGCATTGGCACTGGTGCGACCTTCAAACGCAACGATGCGAGCGGCGAAAAGGACATCCTCTGCGTTTCATTGAGGTTTGATCATGATTTGATGGACGGGGCCCCCATTACTCGTTTTGGTTCCAGCTTTGTGACGTACCTCGAATCAAGCGACCACTTGCAAATCTCAGGGGATGAGTCGTAACGCCTTGCAAAAAACCCAAGGGTTGGTCCGCTGGACAGTTTATCCCTTTACCATGGTGTTGGCGACCGTTCTGTTCTTTCAGCTGAAGGGATTGGATGGTCAATTTCTTGCCGCTACCGTGCTTCCAGTATGGGCGAGCTTGGCATTGATTGCTGGTGCAGAATGGTTGATTCCATACAAAGAGGAATGGAAGCCAAAGCTCCAAGATTGGAAGTTGGATGGGTTGTATGTGTTGTTCATTCAGACGCTGTTGCCCCAGGTGTTGACGTGGGTTGCTGCGCTGTTCTTGTACCGTTTGTGGCTGGATTCGGGTCATCCCATTCAGAGTTTATGGCCGCACCACTGGGCGATTGGATGGCAGGAATTGGCCGTTATTTTGGTGTCTGATTTTTTGCGGTACTGGTTTCACCGGTTGAGCCACGAGTGGAGCGTGCTATGGAAACTGCATGCCGTGCACCATTCTGTGCTCAAAATGTACTGGCTCAATACCTCACGGTTTCATCCGCTCGAAAAGAGTCTGCAGTTCATGATGGATGTTTTTCCATTTATGTTGCTGGGAATCTCTGAAGAGGTCATTGCACTGCATTTGGTTCTTTACGGCGTGAATGGATTCTTCCAGCACTGCAATGCTGATGTGCGCTTTGGTTGGTTGAATTACATAATAAGCAGCACCGAACTGCACCGCTGGCATCATTCCCGGTTGGCCAAGGAGTCCAACCATAATTACGGTAACAATGTCATCATTTGGGACGTTTTGTTTGGGACATTCTTCTGGCCGGTGGACCGAACGGTGGGCGACTTGGGGTTGACCAATCCCGATTATCCAAAGGGTTTTACCGCCCAGATTAAGGCGCCATTTCAACCCAAAATCAAGGTTTAACGTGATCATTGAACCATGAATAAATCGCTCCAAAATTCTCTGCTAAACCTCAAGGTTTTCGTGACAAAGGTTACCACCTACCGCAGCATGATGCGGGACACCCGGCGCGCTCTTTCAGTACAACAAGATTTACTGAAGAACATACTCTCGGAGAACGCGTCCACCGGATTTGGCGAAGACCATGATTTTGCTCGCATCACTTCTCATGAAGATTACATCGCAGCAGTGCCTGTTCAAAGCTATGATTCCCTGTTTCCGTACCTCGAGCGGCAGGCGCACAACCCAGCTGATCATGCCTTGGTTAATGAGCCATTTCTGTTTTTCAACATCACCAGCGGCACCACTTCAGCCTCGAAATACATTCCGGTAACCAAAACAGCTCTCAAGGCGCTGCAGAGGAGCCAAGACCTCATGGTCTATTTGCAGCAAAAAGCTGTGCCGGGGGCGTACGAGGGAAAGGTGCTGGGGATTGCAAGTCCAGCCGAAGAAGGATTGAGCGAACACGGCATTCCAGTGGGTTCGGCATCCGGACGATTTTATAAAAACATGCCCAAGGTGGTGGCGTCAAAGTACGTGGTGCCGTATGAAGTTCTGGAGATCAAAGACTCCGAATGGAAGTACTACACGGTGGTGCTATGTTGTTTGCAGCACCGCGACATCACCTATTTCGCCACTGCCAACCCGAGCACAGTGCTTAAATTGATTGATGTGTTGAATGAGCGCCGTGCTGATTTGTGGCGGGACCTGGTAAATGGTCGGGTGGAAGGTTTGGATGAATCCTTGCATGATTCTCCCGAAAAAATCCATGCGTGCATTCGTCCGAATCCGGATCGATTGAAAGAGTTAGAGCCGTTGCTCACGGCTTCGGCCCCCATGGGATTTGATGTGATTTGGCCTCGCTTGAAGCTGTTTTCGACATGGACTGGAGGCAGTTGTGGGGTCGCGCTGAAAGCGGCACAAGAGGCCTTTCCCGATTCTACGGCTGTCGTTGATTTGGGATTGATTGCAAGTGAAATTCGAGCCACAGTCACCACCGATCCCGTCAACCAATCAGGGCTTCCGACGTTTCAAGACAATGTGTTTGAATTTGTGGAAAAAGCTAAATGGGACGCAGAAAGCCCCGAATTTCTCATGCTTGACGCACTCACGGTAGGAGCGGAATATTATTTATTCATCACAACTCCAGGCGGGCTGTACCGGTACCACATGAATGACATAGTCTTGGTGACGGGATACGAAGGGGAATGTCCGGTGATACGATTCGTTCAAAAAGGCCGTGGAGCTTGCAACATCACAGGAGAAAAACTCTACGAAGGCCAAGTCCTTCAGGCGCTTGAATCTTGGGGAGTGGCCTGCACACATGTTCAAGCAGCGGCTGATGTGGAGGCCGCTCAATATCGATTGTATGTGGAGCCTGCTCCAGGGATCATGGTTGATCCACTGGCGGCAGCTTCTGTCATAGATGCTTCCTTGCGCAAGCTCAATGTCGAATACGACGCCAAGCGAGAAAGTGGAAGGTTGCATGCGTTGAAGGTCTGTCCATTGCGAATGGGAACGCTCGAGGCGGTGAAAGCTCATGCGGTTGCGTCGGGTCAGCGCGAAGGCCAATTCAAAACGGTTCTGCTTCAAAATGAATCGGATCTCTCATTTGACTACTCATCATGGGCCATCTGAAACTAAAGTGTTGGTCGCTCGCCATCCCATTTCAATCGAAATTCACGCACAACCAAAAGGCCCGCTCAGTGAGCAGTACGTTTTGGGTGCAAGTGGAATGGGCGGGTCATACTGGATTTGGGGAAGGATGTCCACGCCCATATGTCACAGGTGAAACCTTAGCGCAATGCCAGGGATTCTTCGAACGTCACGAAGGTTCTGTGTCCAGAGAGATTCATGATCTGCCGTCGCTTCAGGACTATCGAATCGCTCATGCCGAGGATGTTTCACTAAACCCATCTGCCTGGTGCGCGATTGAATTGGCGCTCCTCGACGCGTTTGCTCGTGCATCGGAGATTTCTGTTGAAACATTGCTTGGCTTGCCAGCTTTGAATTGGACGTTTCAATACAGCGGTGTGTTGGGGGTGGACAGTCCAAACACATTTGCGCAAAAATTACAAGCCCACGTAGCACTTGAAGTTCCCGATTACAAGTTGAAGTGGAGCGAGGATGCAAGTGCAAATTGTGACCGATTGGCTCACATTCAATCCAGCGTTCCGGGGGCATTGATCCGGATTGATGCGAACAATTTATGGGGTTCCGTTGACGATTCCATCCGAGCATTGCTGCCCATCGCCAATGCCATATGGGCAGTAGAGGAGCCGCTGGCTCAGCCTGCTTTGACGGATGCCCTCAAGATTGCCAACGAGACGGGGCTGCGTGTGATCTTGGATGAGGCGGTTCTGAATGAAAACGACTTGATTCCATACCTGGATTTCCCTGAAGCCTTCATTTTCAATTTGAGGGTCTCAAAGTGTGGCGGTGTTTTGTCGGGTTTGGAAATGGCCCGTTCGTGCCGAAAATCAGGACTGCCCGTAGTGGTTGGCGCTCAGGTCGGTGAGACGAGTATTTTGACACGAGCTGCTCTGCCCATTGCGCAATTTCTTGGAGCAGCGTGCAGGGCCCAAGAAGGTGCGTATGGATTGCATTTGCTGCAGCGTGATGTCGTTAGCCATTCGATGCAATTTGGGCGAGGAGGGCGTCTCCTGCCCCCACCTATATTTCACGGTTTCGGTTGGGGATTGGATTGCAATCTGAATGGATTGGACGAACCGCGTGCCTGTTGAATCACAGTGAAGGTTGCGTTAGAAAAACGCAAGATATCCGCACATAATAGCAATGAAACCAATTGCAATTCGCGTAGTTGGTGAAGACATGAAATCCTGGAAGTGGGCTTTTCGGGCTTGCTTTTTCTCGGCTCGAATGCGTTGCTTTTTCGCCTGTTCCCTCTGCATCTTCTCCAGACGCGCGCGCTGAAGGTTCTCATTTTGCACTGACTGAGCTGACCGGCTCGCATTGGCACCTGTTTTTCCTTGGATTAAAGAGCTGAAACGATTTTTTCTAGCGCTGAATTTGTTGCTCGATGGAAAAAAAGTACGGTTCCCAAGTTTGCTTGCTTTTCGGATAGTCCAATCATTTTTGGATGCAAAAGCCCATGCTAAATTTCGGTATGCGATGAAGAAGCAGGCAAGACCAACAAGGATGTCGCCACCACCCACGGCAAAACCAAGGCCGCCAAGGCTTATCCAAATGAGACTCATATAGAATTTCCAAAACCTACCAAACCAATAGCTTTTGGAATCAGCCGTTGCACCCAATTCAAGGGCGGACGCGGAAAAAACGAACGGATTACTTTTTTGGATTTTCGGTGCTAAGTGTGGCTTTTGTGCAATCTCGATGGGCACAGAATAGGTCATTAAAGATTTGAGGGGAACAAAAGGATCTGCGCGATTGATCTGCGCAATTTTCTCCGAATCTTTTGAGGGGCGCAGCGCTCCTTCTTTTAAATCAATTTCAGCCAATTCAGACGTGATTGTCTGTGGAGCATTTTGCCGCAATTCAAAGTGCCAACCTCGCATGATGCTCCGCTTTTGCGTCATGCATCCGGTAAGTGCAATGCTGAGGGCAAGAAGCAGGCTGAGATAGGTGCGTTTCATGGCGTGAAGTAAAGGGCGTTCGGTGAAGATAAGAAGTCCCTCTCAGATTTCGGTTTTCCATCAAAAATCCCGGCACCCTCTTTGCGCCACAAGCTCAATCGATGATTTCGACGGAAAAGGTGTCCCCTTGTTTAATGGCTGTCACCACCTCGATTCCCTCGGTGACTTTTCCGAAACACGTGTGCTGACGATCCAAATGTGCTGTGGCTTCTCGGCTATGAACCAAAAAGAACTGTGAGCCGCCGGTATTGCGACCGGCATGAGCCATGGATAGAACGCCGAGATCATGGTGTTGATTTTCACCGTCTAATTCGCAGTCAATGGAATATCCTGGTCCACCGTTTCCAATTCCATTGGGACATCCGCCTTGCGCAACGAAACCCGGAATGACTCTGTGAAATTTCAATCCATTGTAAAACCCATCATTGGCGAGTTTGACAAAATTAGCAACCGTTTTGGGAGCATCTTTTTCGAAGAGATCAACGGTCATGGTTCCTTTGTCGGAGGTTATTTTTGCTTGCATAAGTCAAGTTTTTGGTGCTTTCGAGAAGCACGGTGATGGAGGGCAAATTGCGAATAAAAAAGCCTCCAACGTGGGAGGCTTTTTTTTGTGAGCGAGAAACGAGATTCGAACTCGCGACCCCAACCTTGGCAAGGTTGTGCTCTACCACTGAGCTATTCTCGCTTTTCCATTCCAGCGCTTCCGCCGTGAAGTGGACGGCAAAAATACGGAACTCATGCGCATGGGCAAAGCATTCGCTCAAAAATTTCTTTATCTGCGTTTTCATGGACGAAATTTGCGCCATGAATTACCTCGCACATTTGGTTTTGGGTGGATCGGATTCCGATGTGCGGTTGGGGAATTTTATCGGGGATTCGGTCAAGGGAAATAAACTGAATGATTATCCGGAGTCCGTGGCAGCAGGCATTCGTTTTCATCGCTGGGTCGATCACTTTGCAGATGGCCATCCGACTGCGTCTCATGCTCGTGCTGCGTTGCGTCATCGATTGGGGCGCCTTGCTCCAGTGGGCGTTGATTTGCTTTACGACCATTTCTTAGCCAAGCACTTTAGTTTTTGTTGCCCCGATTTGGGGGAGTTAGAATCCTATGCAAAGTTGGTCTTGGAGGACTTGGCAACACGAAAAATGGAAATGCCACTGCGCAGTCAGCGATTTTTCGAAGGCATGCGCCAATACAATTGGCTGACGGGATATGCGACTGAATTAGAAATGCAAGAGGTATGTCTAGCCATGGACCAGCGCATTGCAAAGAGGCTCGGAGTGCCATCCAATTTGGGAGAGCTTTTTATCGCAGCGGAAGAATTTGGTTGGTCCAAACTTGAGGATGAGTTTTTCTTGTTTTGGCAGGAGTTTCGACACAAAGCTGTCCTTGCTCTGGACCATCCTCATAGCTCACTTTCATTGAATGCATCAGCCGCTGAGAAATGACGGGCTTTCCTTACCTTCGCAGGTATGGTAGAGATGACCTATAACAGCACACGAAACGATTTGGCCATTCCGGAGTATGGAAGAACCATCCAGGAAATGGTGGACCATTTGAAATCCCTAGCCGACAAGGATGAACGCAACAAATGCGCGAATGCAATTGTGAGCATCATGGGGTCCGTGGTTCCGCAAGAGGGCGATAAAGAGGAAGTGCAGAAGAAGCTTTGGGGTCAGCTCTTTTTAATGGCCAATTACGAGTTGGACGTGGACTGTCCTGGCGAAACGCCTACCCGAGAGAGCCGAACTGAGCCCCCCGCTCGCCTCGACTATCCGAATGCGCAATCGCGATTGGGGCATTATGGGCAACTGACGCGTGACTTGATTGAAAAAGCCAAGACGTATGAGGAGGGCGACGAAAAAGCTGCGTTGGTTATGACCATCGCAAATTTGATGAAGCGTCATTACCTCACTTGGAACCGAGGAACAGTAGAGAATACGCTGATTTCGGAGCAACTCAAGGAAATGAGCGAGGGAGCGTTGAGCTTGCCGGATGATGCCGAACTCGTGAGTTCTGCTGAAGTTTTGAAAAGCAAGCGCAAAACAAGTGATGCGATGGACCGCTGGCGCGGCAAGAAAAAGCGTCGTTGATTCATTCGTTCGAGGCATTTCCTTCAAAGTTTCCCTGTCGAAAAGTTTTCGGAGTGCATCTGCTTCGCTGCATTCTCCTGCGTTTCTTGTCGAGGTCGAAAGTTTGGAATCAACGCTATTCTAGGAGCTATTTGCAGAGCATCAAAGCTTGCATAGCATCCACGCTTCGACACAAACACTAAACGATCGGACCATGTCCAGTTTTATCATAGAAGGCGGACATCAATTGTCCGGAGAGGTAGTTCCACAAGGTGCCAAAAATGAAGCGCTGCAAATTTTGTGTGCCGTTTTGCTCACGCCAGAACCGGTTACCATCTCCAATTTGCCAGACATCATCGATGTCAACAAACTCATCGATTTATTGGCTGGAATGGGAGTGAAGACTCAGCGCAAAGGACCAGGTTCTTTTCGTTTCCAAGCAGATGACGTCAATCTAAATTACTTCAAGACGGAGGAGTTTCGCCAAAAAGGTGGCGCACTTCGAGGATCGACAATGATATTGGGTCCGCTACTCGCGCGATTCGGAACAGCAGCGCTGCCAAAACCGGGCGGTGATAAGATTGGTAGAAGACGAATGGACACGCACTTCATCGGATTCGAGTCGTTGGGTGCTACGTTTCATTATGATTCGAAATCTGCGTTTTTTGAGGCGCGTGCCGAAAATGGGTTGAAGGGCACGCACATGCTTTTGGATGAAGCCTCTGTCACCGGCACAGCGAACATTGTAATGGCCGCTTGTTTGGCTGAGGGCAGAACCACCATTTACAATGCAGCATGCGAGCCTTACCTCCAGCAATTGTGCAAGATGATCAACCGCATGGGCGGCAAAATCACGGGCATCGGATCGAATCTTTTGGAAATTGAAGGAGTGGAAACGTTGGGGGGAACGGAGCACCGTTGCCTCCCTGACATGATTGAAATTGGCAGTTTCATTGGCCTCGCGGCGATGACAAAAAGTGAGATTACAATCAAAGACGTCGCGTATGATGAACTTGGAGTGATCCCAAGGGTATTTCGGAAGCTTGGGATTCAACTTGAGCGACGTGGCGACGATTTATTCGTGCCTGCTCAGGAGTCATATGCCATCGAAACGTTCATTGATGGTTCCATTTTAACCGTCTCAGATGCTCCATGGCCTGGTTTTACTCCGGATTTGTTGTCCATTGTATTGGTCACAGCCACGCAGGCGAGAGGCAGCGTCTTGGTTCACCAAAAAATGTTTGAAAGCCGCCTGTTTTTTACGGACAAACTCATTGACATGGGAGCGCAAATTATTTTGTGTGATCCGCATCGTGCAACGGTGATTGGCATGGATAGGCAGAGCCCGTTGCGCGGCGTGACGATGACTTCACCCGATATCCGGGCTGGTGTATCGTTGCTCATTGCGGCCCTTTCTGCAGAGGGGCAATCAGTGATTCATAACATCGGTCAAATCGATCGAGGTTACCAGGACATTGAAGGGAGATTGAAGGCCTTGGGAGCTCGCATCGAACGGGTTGATTGATGTTGTAAATTGGGGCATGATTTTGAAGACAACCATCGGTGCAACTTTGATTGCATCTGCTGCTTTTTTTTCCCTCCAGTCGACTTCCGAGAACGAGGCAATAACCGAAGTTTCACACGATAATCTCAGGGCTTCGTCATCTATTGAGGTGGGGGGTGAAGTCACAGAATTGCGCATTGGCACAGCCGTGGGAGATTTGGCGCCAGAAATTGCAATGAACAATACGAAGGGAAAGCCGATGAAACTCAGTGATCTCCGCGGTCAATTGGTGCTCATTGATTTTTGGGCGTCGTGGTGCGGCCCGTGTCGTCGGGAAAACCCCAATGTCGTCAACGCGTATAAGAAGTACAAAAAAGCCAAATTCAAGAGTGCAGAGGGCTTTGAAGTATACAGTGTTTCCTTGGATAGCGATGTTGCACGATGGGAGGCCGCCATCAAAAAGGACAAGCTTGAATGGAAGTGGCACGTATCAGATTTGAAACGTTGGAACAGTGAGGCAGCAGCTGTTTATGGGGTAAATTCCATCCCCATGAGTTTTTTGATTGATGAGAATGGCGTGATCCTCGCCAAGAATTTGCGTGGATTCGAATTGCACCGTCAAATCGATCAGCACGTTGCTTCCTTCTAAGTCTTTCTAGGCCAGAAAATCAAACGGTGTGCAAGCGAAGCCTGACATCATGTCGGTTTCTTTGGCTTTGGCATTCGTTTTGTCCTTAGGAAGGAAATTCACGCATTGAATCACATGGAAACAAATCAGGCGGCAGCGGAGGAAACCGCAGCGAACACTCCGGAATCAGGAGGAGTGGACTCTTCGACTCAAGAAGATTCACAAGCAAATGCTGAACCCGGCAACGGGCAGGAGGAGGGAAAAGAAAATGAAGTGCACGGCAAGGATGACACTTCATCCGAATCTGACAGTGCAGAACAGACGGATTGGCAGGAACGCTATTTGCGGTTGTATGCTGAATTTGACAATTTTAGAAAGCGTACCATGCGCGAACGCGTGGACTTGATTCGCAATGCATCTCGGGATTCCTTGGACAAAATGCTTCCGATTTTGGATGACTTTGCGAGAGCAGAAATGGCTTCCAAGGATGTTGCTGATGCGGATGCATTGAAGGAAGGTCAGGCCCTGATTTATGCCAAGTTCAAACAGATCATGGAGGCGCAGGGTGTTCAAGAAATTGAGGTCAATCCCGGCGACACATTTGATGTGGACTTGCATGAGGCCATTACACGCATTCCTTCGCCAGAGCATAAAGGCAAGGTGGTTGATGCAGTTGAGGCAGGCTACAAATTGAACGATACGGTCATCCGATACGCCAAAGTGGTCGTCGGAGAATAAGGGAATGAAATCATGGCGAAGCGCGACTATTACGAAATTCTAGGAGTGGACCGAAAGGCGTCGGGGTCCGACGTCAAAAGGGCCTACCGCAAATTGGCTCTAAAGTATCATCCGGATAAGAATCCGGACGATTCCGCAGCGGAAGAGAAGTTCAAAGAAGCAGCGGAAGCCTATGAAGTGCTCCAAGATGATCAAAAGCGTGCGCAATATGACCGCTTTGGACACGATGGATTGCGAGGAGGCGGAGGCCCTGGAGGCCAAGGGTTCGGAGGCATGAATATGGAAGATATCTTCAGCCAGTTTGGAGATATTTTTGGAGGTGGTTTTGGTGGCGGTCAGGCAGGTGGCGGTCGCCGTCGACGAATGAAGGGCTCAAACCTGCGAATTAAAGTGAAACTCACGCTGGAAGAAATTGCCAATGGCGTGGAGAAAAAAGTCAAAGTATTCAAGCAAGTCCAAGCGGATGGAGCGGAATACAGTGACTGCCAAACGTGCCAAGGCACCGGTCAGGTCCGACGGGTTCAAAACACCATTTTGGGGCAAATGCAAACAGCGTCCACTTGTCCGCAATGTCAAGGAAGCGGTCAGTCGGTGAAGAATCGACCGTCCGGATCCGATGAGTGGGGCATGGTTCGCAAGGAGGCTGTTGTGAGCATTGACATTCCGGGAGGGGTCGAGGACGGAATGCAACTGAGTGTTCGAGGAGAAGGCAATGGAGCGCCAATGGGTGGTGTGCCCGGAGATCTGCTCGTGGTCATCGAGGCCATTCCGCATGACTCGTTCCAACGCAATGGTAAAAACTTGCACCATGACCTGTACATACCATTTACAGATGCTGCTTTGGGTGCTCAAGCGGAAGTTCCGCTGCTGGGCAGCCGTGCTAAGATTACCATTGAGCCTGGCACGCAGAGCGGACGAATCGTTCGGCTACGAGGCAAGGGGCTTCCATCGGTCGACAGTTATGGTCAGGGAGATTTGCTGATCAACATCAATGTTTGGACACCGAAAACACTTTCGAAAGAAGAACGTGAATTGTTAGAACAGCTCCGCGATTCAGAGAATTTCAATCCCGATGCGGATCACCAAGAACGCGGCTTTTTTGATAAAGTACGCGATATGTTCACCTGACCACTAACTTCGCTTTCAATGGAGAAGGAAGCTGCTCTGGTCATTGATCACGTATCAAAATCATACGGAACGCAAAAGGCGTTGAACGCGGTGCAATTTAGCGTGCCGAAAGGAAAAGTTTTTGGGTTGCTTGGGCCCAATGGTGCAGGCAAAACAACCCTGTTGCGGATGCTCAATGGAATCACTGAGCCTGACTCGGGAACCATTTCGTTTTTTGGTCAATCCTTGTCTCGGCACCACCTGCCGCGCATTGGATACTTGCCTGAAGAACGCGGATTGTACAAAACGATGCGCGTGGGTGAGCAAGCGCTATACTTTGCTCAATTGCGCGGCATGGAAAAAGAAGATGCACGAGCCAAACTCATGCATTGGTTTGAGAAGCTCGAGGTGGACGGATGGTGGAACAAGGAGGTGAGCGAGGTGAGCAAGGGGATGGCGCAGAAAATTCAATTCATTCTTTCCATTTTGCATGAGCCAGATTTACTCATCTTGGATGAGCCATTGAGTGGCTTTGACCCAATCAATGCACAGCGCGTTCGGAGCACGATTCAAGAACTAAGTGAAAAAGGAGAGGCCACCATTCTTCTTTCCACGCATGACATGGGAAGTGTAGAAGAGATGTGTGATGAAGTGGCATTGTTGCACCATGGGAATTTGATTTTGCAAGGGCCTGTTCAGGATTTGCGAGACAATGCGCGTGACGGCCAGATTCAAGTGACATTTCAGGGCACGGTCATGGAGTTTACTGTGGCAATAGGTGCTAGTGCAGAATTGTTAAACGTTGTTTCTGACGCTCCTCGCGTTGGAGAGCATACAGCCATGTTGCGGCTGTCGCCAGGGACGGAGCAGTCCGCCTGGATTCATTGGATTTCTGGGGAAATGAAAATCACTTCCTGCAGCGAATGGCAGCCCAGCATGCGCGATGTGTTCATGCATGCAGTGGAGCAAACTTCACATTCAGTTTCATGAAAACGTTGAAGCATATCATTTACCGCGAATGGATTACGCGGGTTCGGCGCAAGGCCTTTTTGTTGGGGACCTTGGTAGCTCCGCTGCTGATAGCATTGGGCATTGGAGTCAAGATTTGGCTTGCGTCGAGCACGGATGAGGAAGCCAAGGTGCTTGTAGTGGATGCTTCAGGATTGATTTCTCGCTTTGAAGATCGCCTTGATACCTGGGTTCCGATATGTCCCGATTGTTTTCCCGAGCGATCAACGGTGACTTATCGCTTTGCTCCAGAATCGCTGAGCGACGATGATTTTGTGACATCCGATTTTGATTTGATGGTTTTTTTCGATGACGGGATTTTGCAGCATTCGAGTGCAAATTACTTTTATGAAAAAGCACCAGCGATGGGCACGACACGCACCATTTCGAATGATCTCGCGTCGGCAATTGAACGCTTCAAAGTGAAGCGTGATTTGGAACTTGATTATGCGGCCTACAAACGTTTGAAAACCTCCATACGGTTGGTTGGGGAGGATGTGATAACTAGAGATGGAAATGCCACAGGACGAGCTTTAATTGGTTTTGTTTTCAGCTTGTTGCTCTTCCTTCAAATCATGGTTTTTGGGATGCATGTGATGCGCGGAGTGATTGAGGAAAAGGCGAATCGGATTGTAGAAGTAGTCATCAGTGTCGTGACTCCCTTGCAGTTGATGACAGGCAAAATAATTGGCATAGGTCTGGTCGGACTGACTCAATTTGCGCTTTTGTTTGGCCTGAGTTGGTTGGTTTATGTGGTTGGAGGGCAGTGGTTGGAAGCGAACGAGTGGCTCAAGACTTCCGCAGATTCTGCGGTTTCGGTGGATTTGGAAACATGGATGGCGAATCAATCGGAGCTGAGTTTTCTATTGGATGTGAATTGGCCGTTGATGGTGTTTGCTGCGGCTGTTTTTTTTGCTCTAGGTTACTTCATGTACGCATGCATTTTTGCGGCCATTGGCGCTTCCGTTGATCAAGAATCGGATGCTCAGTATTTGATGATTCCGGCCATGATACCACCTGTGCTGGCTTACATTCTAGCGGCCTCATCCATTGAAAATCCAGAAGGTGATCTCGCAATCTATGGTTCTTACTTTCCGCTAACTGCGCCGATCATGATGTTAACGAGAATCCCCGTGGGAGTTGCTTGGTGGGAGGTGTTGTTGTCCGTTAGTGGCGTTGCAGTAACGGCTTACTTGCTCTTGCGGGTATCAGCAAGAATTTTTCGGATCGGTATTTTAAGCCACGGAAAGAAGTTGACGTTCAAGGTGTTTTGGAAGCGTTTGAAGCAACGCAATTGAACTTCTAGCATTAGCTTAACCGACTATGGAGAGAACTGCGGAATCACAAAAACGAGTGGCCATTGTCGATTGTGGCACCAATACGTTTACCATGGTGATTGTTGACTTGGTTGCGGTGAATTGGGTGGAAATTTTTCGACTTCGTTGTCAGGTTTTCTTGGGCAAAGGGGGATTTGCCAGTGCGGCGATTTTGCCAGATCGCTTTGCCAAAGGATTGGATTCTCTCGGCATTCTCAAAGAAGCAAGTCAAAATTATGACGTCGATGAGGTGCGTGTTTTCGGGACGAGCGCACTCCGAGATGCGAGCAATTCATCTGATTTTTTGGCCAAGGCGAAGGCGAAAGTGGGTTGGGACATTGAGATTATTGATGGGGATCAAGAAGCCGAATTGATTCAATCAGGTGTGCAATTGACTGTCTCCAACTTGGACGTGCCTTTGATGATCATGGACATTGGTGGTGGAAGCTTGGAATTGATCATTCTGGCTCCAGGTGAATCTGGCAATTGGGAAAAGCGCTGGGCAAGAAGTTTTGATGCGGGTGTTTCAAGATTGGCTGAATTCGGAAAACCAGCGGATCCGCTCACAGAAGCAGGTGTGCAACGGTATTCTGCATATTTGAATGAGACGCTAGCCTCGATGACGGAAGCCATCCATTTGCATCAACCAGAATGTTTGGTTGGGAGCAGTGGTTCATTTGATACGTTTATGGAATTGGTTCAACAAGCACAATCGGTGCCTGACGATTCAAGAGACGATTTAAGAGACGATTCTGCAGCGGTTTCAAAAGTGGTAGTTGCCCATCCGCCTGTTCAAAGGATTGATCGTGATGGTTTTGCGAGCGTGCATTCTCAATTGATTGGCCTCGACTTCGCTGCGAGACTTGCTCTCCCGGGTATGGCACCTGCCCGTGCCCGACTTATTCCCCTCTCAAGCATGTTGGTGCAGCACGTTTTGGATTTGCTGCCATCGAATAGCAAACTCTATCAATCATCATATGCGCTTCGAGAAGGTGCGCTTCGTTCGATGATTGGTTGATTTTCATGTGTTGCTTTCGAAGTTTGGCAACATCTTTGCACTATGCAAGCACATCCCACAGGAAAGTAAACGACCATGGCAAAGATTTTAATCATCGATGATGAAGCTCCCATCCGAAGCAGTTTGAGGGAAATTTTGGAGTACGAGAACTACCAGGTTTCAGAGGCAGAGGATGGCGCGGAAGGCGTGAAGTTGGGGTCAAAATTTGCATTTGATGTTATTTTCTGTGACGTAAAAATGCCCAAGTTTGATGGTTTGGAGGTGCTCGATCTGCTCAAGGAAAATGAGGTGACTTCTCCTGTGGTGATGATCAGTGGACATGGAACGGTTGACACTGCAGTCGAGGCGCTTAAAAAGGGAGCATATGACTTCATCCAAAAGCCGTTGGACTTGAATCGCGTTTTGCTCACTGTCCGGCATGCGTTGGATCAGGGGAAATTGGAGAAAGAAACCAAACGTTTGGAGCAAAAAATTCAGACCGAACGGTCCACTGCCATCGTGGGAGAGTCAGCAGAAGTCAGGGCCATTGTGGAATTGATTTGCACCGTAGCCCCATCGGATGCGCGTGTGCTGATCACTGGTGGCAACGGAACAGGCAAAGAACTTGTGGCACGCCAGCTTCATGAACTTAGCACGCGTCACGATCAGCCTTTTGTAGAGGTGAATTGTGCTGCCATTCCCTCCGAGCTCATTGAAAGTGAATTGTTTGGGCATGAGAAAGGAGCTTTTACAAGTGCTGTCAAACAGCGCAAGGGAAAATTTGAACAGGCACAAGGTGGCACACTATTTTTGGACGAAATAGGGGATATGAGTCCCTCCGCTCAAGCAAAAGTGCTGCGGGCGTTGCAGGAAAACCGAATTTCACGGGTGGGAGGTGAGAAAGAGATTGAAGTGGATGTGCGCATCGTTGCGGCCACAAATAAAAATCTGAAGGAGGAGATTTCAGAATCACGGTTTCGTGAGGACCTTTATCATCGCCTTGCTGTGATTCCCATTCATGTCCCTGCATTGAATGACCGACGCGATGACATAGGACTACTTGCTCAGCATTTCCTGGGAATTATTTGCGAACAACACGGCAAACTCCTTTTGGACATGACCGAGGACGCAGCAAAAATGCTGCAAGAGGCCAATTGGACCGGGAACATCCGGGAATTGAGAAATGTGGTAGAGCGACTGGTGATTTTGACGCCAAAAGGAGGGAAGATTGATGGGGCGCTCGTGCAACGCTTTGGAGGTTTGACCATCAATGACTGAGTTTGGCGCGAATAAATGGCAGCCTCTCAACAGACGGAAGTTGAGCGTTCGTATTTAATTGTCTTGTATTGTGTGAGTTAGGAGGCAACCTTTGGTTTTGAGTCTCGTCTATCATTTGAACACAGAACGTCAAGCCATGAATAATTACTACTTATTGGGTTGGGAATTGAGTGGAGGAGTATTGATGATGATCGGATTTTTAGCATTGATTGGGTTGGGAGCAAACGCCCGTCTTTTCATGAAATGTAACATCTCTGGATGGTCCGCTTTTGTTCCCGGGTACAATGTTGTAATGGCTATGAAGATCGTAGGAAGGCCAGCGTCTCACGCACTGTTCTTCTTGATTCCCGGATTCAATGTCTACTTCTTTCTTCGCACTACCATCGAGCTTGCTCAATCTTTTGGAAAGAAGACCAATGTTGATTTTGCACTGGCTGCTATTTTCAATGTTTTTTATGTTCTGAACTTAAGCCTCGCATACCAGGAAGAATATCAAGGTCCAGTGTACGGAAATGCGCAAGCTACTGGCGAGCAGCGTTCAGCGTTTCACGTTGCTTGAACGTGAAAATGAACCATAAAAAAGCGCTCATCGAGCGCTTTTTTTATGCAACAAAGTTGCTTTATGTGCTCGATTAATTGGACGGTTTACACAAGTTTTTTGGCAGCGTCCAATGCCGCAGGAATGCCGCTTTCATCCTTTCCTCCAGCGGTAGCAAAGAAAGGCTGACCGCCGCCCCCCCCTTTGATGTGGACGGCGATTTCGCGAATGATTGCGCCTGCATTGAGCCCTTTTTCTCGAACTACATCGTCGCTAATGGCCACTGATATTGTTGGCTTTCCGCCAGTTCTGGAAGCGAATACACCAAAGAAGGGGGCGTTTTCAGCCTTGAGCTGGAACGCAATGTCTTTGATGGCTCCCGTGTCAAGTGGAAGTTCGCCGATGAAGGTGTTCACACCATTGATCTGTTCCAAGTTGCTGGCGAGTTCTTTTTTCGCTGCTTGAGCTGCTTGAGCTTTGTTGGCCTCTTGCTCCTTGAGAAGCATCTGTTGCTTGTTCAGCAAATCTCCAATTGCTTTGGTGATGTCCTTGGGAGCCTTGAGGAGTTCTTTGACTTGCTCGATCGTTTGACGCTCTGCTTGGGCAGTTTCCAATGCCGCTGTGCCTGTGATGGCCTCAATTCTCCGTATGCCCGATGCAACAGCTGTTTCGGTGGTGATTCGAAAAGTCCCAAGAGAACCAGTGGCTGGGGCATGGGTGCCCCCGCAAAGCTCTTTTGATGTGCCAAATTCAATCATGCGCACTTCGTCCCCGTATTTCTCTCCGAAGAGCATCATGGCGCCGCTTGCTGCTGCTTCTTTCATGGAGATGGATCGGTGTTCAATCAATGGATGGTTTTGAAGAACACGCTGGTTCACGAGCGACTCGACTTGCTGTAATTCCTCAACGGTGACTTTGGAAAAATGTGAAAAATCAAATCGAAGCGACTCAGATTTCACCAATGATCCTTTTTGCTCTACATGCGTTCCGAGCACTTCTCTCAGCGCTTCATGCAGCAGGTGAGTGGCGGTATGGTTGCGCTGCGTGTCGCTGCGTTTGGTTGAGTTTACATGAGCAACAAAGGTTGCATGAGGGTCTGACGGCAATTCATTCACAAAATGCACGATGAGATTGTTCTCCTTTTTGGTATCGAATACGGCGATGGGCTTAGCGCCATCATCGCTTTCAACATTGAGCATTCCCTTGTCCCCGATCTGTCCCCCACCTTCAGGGTAAAACGGGGTGCTATCGAGGACCAATTGGAAGAATTTCTTGTTTTTGGCGGTGACTTCACGGTACCGAAGAATTCGGCACTGTGCAGACAGTTGATCGTATCCAACGAATTCTCCACGTTCGTCCTTGTGCACTTCGACCCAATCATCAGTGCTCAGTTTGCCTGCTGCGCGGCTCCTCTCTTTGGTGATCTGCATGGCTTTTTCAAAGCCTATCTCGTCCAGTTCAAATCCTTGTTCACCGGCCATCAAGGCAGTCAAGTCCAAAGGGAATCCAAACGTATCGTACAGCTCGAAAACCACATCACCCGGAAGTTTCTGGGATGATTTGAATTCACTCATTCGGGCTTCTAAGCGCTCAATTCCTTTGTCTAGCGTGCGTAGAAAGGACTCTTCTTCTTCCTTGATCACGCGTTCGATCAATGCCTGCTGGTTGTTTAGTTCGGGGAAGGCATCGCCCATCTGAGAGGCGAGGGTAGGCACCAAGTGATGCATGAAGGCATCTTGAAGGCCTAAAAACGAGTAACCGTAACGAATTGCGCGGCGCAAGATTCGACGAATCACGTATCCTGCTCCGGTATTGGAGGGAAGTTGTCCGTCCGCAATGCTGAAAGCAACCGCCCGGATGTGATCAGCAATGACACGGAATGCAACATCCTGCTTTGAATCAGTGCGGGTATACGTTTGCCCACTCATTTCAGCCACCTTGTTGAGCAGTGGAGTGAAGACATCTGTATCGTAGTTGGACTGCTTTCCTTGCATGGCCATGGCCAAGCGTTCAAATCCCATTCCGGTATCAATGTGCTTGTGGGGCAGGGGTTGCAGACTTCCATTGGCCATGCGGTTAAATTGCATGAAGACCAAGTTCCAAATCTCAACCACTTGCGGATGATCGGCGTTGACCAAATCGCGACCGGCTACTTTTTCGCGGTCTTCACGGTCCCTCAAATCGATGTGTATTTCAGAACAAGGCCCACAGGGTCCTGTCTCTCCCATTTCCCAAAAGTTATCCTTTTTAGAGGCAGGGATGATGCGTTCTTGAGCGACCCATTTGCCCCAGATGTCCGCAGCTTCTTTATCGGCCTCCAAGCCATCGGCTTTGTCCCCTTCGAAGTATGTGATGTAGATGGACTCCTCGGGCAGTTTGTAAACCTGGGTCAAAAGCTCCCAGGCCCAATCGATGGCTTCTTGCTTGAAGTAATCTCCAAAGGACCAATTCCCCAACATCTCAAACATGGTATGGTGGTACGTGTCCACCCCTACTTCTTCCAAATCATTGTGTTTGCCGCTGACGCGCAAGCATTTCTGAGTGTCCGAAATTCGAGGATGCACAATGGGGCTGTTCCCCAGAAAGAGATCTTTGAATGGATTCATTCCCGCATTGTTAAACATCAATGTCGGATCATCTTTGATCACCATCGGGGCGGAAGGCACGATTTCGTGGCCTTTGGAGGCAAAAAACTGAAGGAAATGCTCTCGAATCAACTTTGATTCCATGGGTCGTCAGGGATTTATTTTCCGCGAATTTCGGACTTGTTCACTACAAAAATCTGCAAAACAGGCTTTGCAACCGCTGCAGACCACGAATATAAGTTGCACCTTTGCAGTTGCATGTCAAAGCGTTTCCATAAAATTCGTTACAACGAGCAAACCCTGCGAATGGAAGAGATCCCATTTGCGTTGCGGGATTACGTCTTTTTCGTGGTTCGTAAGGTGGCCGTTTTCTTGGCCATCACCCTTGGAAGCATCTATGTGTTCGACACCTATTTCGAAAGCCCTAGTGACCGGACACAACGCAGGGAGCTTGCATTTTTAGAAATGCAGTTGGAGCGAATGGAGGGCGAGTTCGACAACTTGCAAGTGGTTCTAGAAGACATTTCGGGCCGCGATGATGCCATTTACCGCTCCATTTTTGGCGTTGACAAGTACCCAGAACACCTCCGGAATCCCGGAGTGGGAGGATTTGATCGGGGAAGAGCGCTGCGTGGTTACTCGCATTCCGAAGCTGTTATTTCAGCCGAGGCGAGGCTCGCCGAATTGCAGCGGAAAATGGTGGCTCAGAGCAGATCTTTTGACGAAGTATTTGATTTAGCGAAAAATCAAACTGAACTGCTCAAATCAATTCCGGCGATTCAACCGGTTCGAAACGAGGACTTGAAGCGCATGGCGAGCGGTTATGGTTACCGAATCCACCCCATTTATAAGGTGCGTAAAATGCATTACGGAATGGATTTTTCTGCTCCAACGGGCACGGAAATATTCGCCACTGGAGACGGGGAGGTGATCCTTGCGAAGCGCACCTATAATGGGTTTGGCAGGCATGTGATCATCCGGCATGGATTTGGCTATGAGACGCTTTACGCCCACATGAGCAAGACGCTTGTCAAGCGAGGTCAAAAGATTAAGCGCGGCGAAGTGATTGGTTTGGTAGGGTCTACAGGGACATCTGTGGCGCCGCACCTGCACTACGAGGTGCGCAAAGATGGCCGCAAGGTGAATCCTGCACAGTATTACTTCAACGACTTGACTCCTGAGCAATACGAGGAAATGCTTGAGAAAGCAGAAGACTCCAATCAATCTTTTGATTGATAGGCACTTATGAGGTTTTTTTATTGTTTTTCGGTTACCTTGAAGCCACGAATAAAGCACAACGCGCAGCCATGCCACTGAACAAAACGATTCAGAAACAGTATTTTTCAATCACCGAGGTAGCAGATCAAATGGATTTAAGCGCCTCGCAATTGCGGTATTGGGAGAAGGAATTTGCATTGTTAAAGCCGAAGACAAATGCGCGTGGGAAGCGATTCTACCATCAGAGCGACATTGAAGTGATTGAGCAAATCAAGTGGCTCGTGAAGGACCAGGGTTATACCATCGTGGGCGCTCGCAAGGCAATGCGGAAAAGAAAAGAAGTTGCTGAGCAGATGGCGTCGGCTGTGAAACCTTCAGCAGCTTCGGATGCGATCAATCTTGATCGTCACGAGCTTTTGGGGCGACTAAAGTCTGTCCGTTCTGATTTGGAAGCAATTCAGGAATCGTTGATCCAAGCGCATTGATTGTGGCTGATTGCGGCTGATTGCGGCTGACTGAGTTGGAGTCAGTTTTTTGGAGCGGACCATCTTTTGCCCGACTTCAAATAATTCATTACGTAATCTTCGATGGCTTCCTCCAAGGAAGCGAAAGGCCTCTCATAACCAATGCTGCGAAGCTTGGACATGTCCGCTTCTGTGAAGTACTGGTAGGTGTCCCGAATGTCTGCGGGTGTGTCAATGAATGAAACGTTGCGTTCCTTTCCCATTGCATCAAAAGTGGCGTGTGCCAAGTCCAAAAAAGTCCGCGCTTTTCCAGAGCCAAGATTGTAAAGGCCATTGGATTCAGCTTTGCGGTGATGCATGAGGAAGAGACAGACTTCAGTCAAGTCTTTGACGTAGACGAAATCGCGTGTTTGTCCGCCATTCGTGTAGTCGGGTCGATGCGACCGAAAGAGCTTCATGCCACCTGTTGCATTGACTTGGTTAAAGGTGTGGAACACCACACTCGCCATTCGTCCTTTGTGGTATTCATTTGGGCCGAACACATTGAAAAACTTGAGTCCTGCCCAGAAGTAAGGCGCTTGTCCGGATTCTGTTTGTTCGAGAGCCCAACGATCAAAGTCATTTTTTGAATCTCCATAGGGATTCAAGGGTTTGAGTTGGTTGACCACTTCGTGTGAATCCTGATAGCCCAACTCACCTCCTCCGTAAGTCGCAGCCGAAGAAGCGTAGACCAAAGGCAATCCATAGGAGATGCAGCGTTTCCAAACCTCCTGGCTGTAAGAGAGATTGAGTTCATCGAAGATTTTAGAATCTTGTTCTGTTGTGTCTGTGCGTGCGCCAAGGTGAAAAATAAATTGCACTTGGGATTCGTTGTCGTCGAGCCACTCAAGGAAGACGTTGCGTTCCACTTTTTCGCTGAAAATCAAATCAGCATGGTTCGCGTCTTTGTCAGGTCTGGAAAAATCATCGACCAACACGAGGTCAAAAAATCGAGCTTCGTTGAGCCTTGCGGCCAATGCACTTCCAATAAAGCCTGCGGAACCTGTAATGACGATCATGATGCAAATCTAAGGAACTGGAGTCCCTATCTTTGCTATCCATCGCAATGAAACAGGTATCCATCACCCGCCGCGCAAGATTCAATGCTGCGCACAAACTCTGGAATGACAACTGGGACGAAGCCAAGAACTTTGAAGTTTTTGGAAAATGCGCCCATCCAAACTGGCACGGCCACAATTATGTGGTATACGTGACGGTGAAAGGTGCCATTGACGAAGACACGGGCTACTTCATCAATTTCACGGATCTGAAGGCAGTGATCAACGAATACGTTGAGGAGCCTCTTGATCATCGCAATCTGAACATGGATGTGCCGTGGTTGGCTGGCAAACAAACCTCAGTTGAGAATTTAGTCATAGGAATTTGGGAGCAATTAGAACCAAAGATTGCTCAGCGAGGTTGTAAGTTGGAACGCGTGCGTCTATTTGAGACTGAAAACAACTACGCGGATTATTACGGAGAAGAGTAATGGCCATTTACGAGCGAAAAGAAACCTGGGATGAGCAAGCTGTCGAAGAGCTTCGAGGCAATTATCACGCCATCCTGACACGAATAGGAGAGGATCCTACCCGCGAAGGATTGTTGAAGACACCGGAACGTGCAGCCAAAGCAATGGCTGTGCTGACTTCTGGGAATGGAATGGATCCCGAGGGCATCCTGAGAAGTGCATTGTTCACGGAGCCAAGTGATGAAATGGTTTTGGTTCGTGACATTGAAGTCTACAGCCTTTGTGAGCACCACATGCTCCCATTTTTCGGCAAGGCGCATGTCGCTTACATACCAGATGGCAAAATTGTCGGACTGAGTAAAATTCCCCGGGTCGTAGATGCGTATTCTCGGCGTCTTCAAGTGCAAGAGCGCTTGACAGAACAAATCAGAGACTGCATTCAAAGCACATTAGGTGCGAAAGGAGTGGCGGTTGTGATTGAAGCCCGTCACCTTTGCATGCAGATGCGCGGCGTGGAGAAACAAAATGCTGTTACAACGACTAGTGCGTTTACAGGTTTGTTTCTGTCAGACCCGAAGACCCGGAAAGAGTTCATGCAGCTCGCTGTGGGTTCGACCTACGGCCGTCATTGAACCAGCGGGAGCTTGGATTAGAGCTGTGTGACAGCAATTTTTGGCAACCTCAATGGACCAATGATTCCCCAAATGGTTGCAACTTTACGCCATGAACGAATTCGAATCACCCCAGATTTTTGAGGAGACTTTTGTCGAAGACCAGTCAACGGTTTCTCGATTCATTGCCAACGTATTCACTTGGATGGTAGCTGGTCTTGTGGTCACAGCCTGCGCCGCTTATTACACGGTAGAGTCGGGATTCATTTCACAGTTGTACAACCAAGAAACAGGGGGTATGAGCATGTTAGGTTGGGTCGTAATGCTCTCACCTTTGGGCTTTATCCTCGCTATGAACATGGGCTTTCAACGATGGTCGTCAACTTCCTTGACCCTCTTATTTCTGGCCTTCAGCGGAATCATGGGCATGTCACTGAGCAGCGTTTTTTTGGTGTACACCATGTCAAGCATTGCTCAAGTCTTTGTGATTACGGCTGCTACGTTTGCAGTGATGGCAGTGGTAGGGTACACCACCAATACTGATTTGACACGTTTTGGAAGCTTGCTCATGATGGCCGTTGTCGGCATCATCATTGCAAGCTTCGTCAACTGGTTCATTGGTTCGGCGCAACTGGATTACATCATCAGCATCGGAGGTGTGCTTGTCTTTACAGGCCTGATCGCGTACGACACACAAAAGCTGAAGCGCATTGGCGCGGGAGTTGAGTTCGGCAGCGAGGCCAGTTCGAAGCTGGCTATTTTGGGAGCAACAAGTTTGTACCTCGACTTCGTCAACCTCTTCATGTTTATGCTTCGGTTGCTCGGACGCAGGGATTAACGAAAAACTGAGTTCGATTCGCAAAGCGGCCGTGTGACCTTGCAATGGCCACTTGATGTCCATTTGGAAATGAAAAAGCCACCTCAATGGGTGGCTTTTTCATGCGTCAGAACCAGAGGTTTATTTGATCATCAAGTGCTGCGTCCAGCGTTCGCCGTTGACCAAGTCCATGGTCAATAGGTATGCGCCTTGAGCCAAGCCTTCGGCATTGAAAAAATACTTTTGTGATCCTGCCCTGAAATCACCACGGTGGATCATCAGTGCCTTCTGTCCGAGTGCGTTCGTTAGATAAAGTTTGCCTTCTGAAGCCCTTGAGAGGTGAACAGGTATGCAAGTGATTGCTGCCGCAGGATTGGGAAAAGCCTGAAGCAGCGGAGACTCCACTGATTGCTCAAAGATGCTCACACTTGGGTCGATGACATCGAAAGACCACCATCCTTCAGGTGCTGGCATCGGCCGGGTTCCCATTTTCCCGGAGTTTGCGTTGGCTTCGACATAATAATAGACTGTCGTTCCAGCAGGCTGTGAAGGAATGTTCGCGGACCAATTTTCTGTTTCATCTGAGATCAACTCCATGGATACGGAAGACCATTCATCATCTGGGTCTGTGGTCCAATGCATGAATGCGCTGGCAATCTCGCTGCGATGACTGATGTACGCTTCTACCTCATAGTTGTTCTCAGTGTCTTCGGTGTCGGACAAGGGCAGATGGCTGATCATCAAAGGATCCTCGATGCCTACGGTGTGCGTGATGCAATGAATGGCGCCCGAAAGTGAAATAATGGCTTCTCCATTGTTGTCGCAATCGATGCCGACAACGTTGTAGCCCGGAAGGGCCTCTTCATATATCCGCACAGCGGTAGTGTCGTACTCCGTGTAATAAGTAGGGAGCAGAATTGTATTGTTGACAAATACCGAGTTTGTGTAAGTCAGATACCAGCCGTTTGCATCCGGATATCCGCCACCAAATCCTTGCTCGGGTGGACTTGGAATGCGAATGACATCGAAGGGTGTGCCCCATCGTGTGGTGAAGTTGGACAACACATATTCGAGGTTGGCATTGATCTGCGGTCCATCTGCAACTCCCTCCGGGTATTCTGCCATGAGCAGGGTGCTTTCATTGAGGAGTTTCATGTGCATGTCGATGTGGTGAATTCCATCGTACGGCAAGTTGGGCATGGTGATGAAGGTCTCAACGCCGTGGAAATCGGAGATGATTTGATCGATTTCGGCGGAAGTATGATCTGGGTAGTCTGTCCACCACGTGCTGCCGCCGTTGTTTTCCTCCAAGATCAATTCAGAAGCGAAAGCTGTGCCAAATCCATCGGACATCCAGTTGCCGCCGGTGTTCATCAAGTCATTTGGCACCCCTGTGGTGCTGTAGATCTCAATCCCCATGGTTTCAGCCAAAACGTCTGGAATGGCATCGTCCTCTGGCCGGGGTCTGTTGTACAACCAGTCCACTAGCACCCGGTCATCATTCCATGAGCCGTAGACTGTGTTTGCGCCATAGTCGCGAATCCAAATGCTGTTGTATTCAGCGGAGACAACTTGAATGTTGTCCAATGTCAGCGCTCCACCGCACTGGTTGCCGGTAAGGTAATCGGTCACTTGGTTTTCATCATCGGCAAAAATAATGACCGTACATTCTTCCTTGGCGGCTGCCACGATTTGCTTTTGAATGCAAGGAAAGTCCGTCCAGGAAATGGTGAGTGCTTCGACTTCTTCCCACTCCGCCGCCGAGCGAATGTTGTCGTAGGGTGGGGGTGTTTCAATGCCTCGAGAGGTGTGTGGTTCAAACCCGATACGCTCCACATGGTCGCGTTCTTGGTCGGTCAAGGCATGGGGCCAACTGCGCTGGCTGAGCGCATGTGAAGAAAAAGCGAGCGCGATGAATCCCAATAGGATGGAGGCGCAGAGTTGAGAATACTGTTTCAAAATAATGCAGTTCGGTGCAAACAAAAATAAGGAGTTATGGTGCGTTGACAATTTGGAGAAGTAAATCCGGATCGATGACATGGCCACCTTGGAATCGATGAAGGTTGTAAGCTACCCGCTTGTCGTTGAGAATCGTCGCCGTATCGGTGAGCAATTCATCTTTGAAGAAAGGGTCGTCATCACCCAAAGCCAAATCCACAGGCAGATGGCTTAAATGTGCCCGGCCGGTGGTCCATTCAAAATCTGGAGGAAAGACTCCAGCCCATAAAATCAGACGCTCAAAAGACTGTTTGCCTGATTCCACCCAGCGCGATGCTGTCGCAACTCCTTGAGAGAAACCTAGCAATACTGGGCTTCGATCTCGAAGGTTGAGGTGAGCGCTCAGGGCATTGAGGTAATGCACATAATCGGCAATGTCTGTTTCGCGGTCTTCTTTGGTCATCCAAGAAGCACCAACTCGTCCGCTCGTGCCATCGAGGTAGAATCGATGCATCCCTTCTGGAGCTACAATGCACCATCCGGCTTCGGCAAGCATTCGGAATTTTCGAAGAAAGAATTCAGGCAATTGTCCATAGCCATGCAACGCAATCATGACATGCTCAGCTTGATCAATGGGTGGGCCAATCGTTGCGAAACGCGCTGTTTTGGAGATGGTGAAATGATGGTTTGCGGCGTGATGCATGGTCGGATATGAGATCACCAGGGCAGTGAGAAGTCTAATTCTGAACCCCGAGGGACGTAAATGGAGTCCACGACGAACTCAAACCATTCTCCATTTCGCATTGTGCGGTAGGTGAAGGCCAGGAATCGGTCCGCTTCAATCCAGCATGTGCGTTCTTCGACAGCATCAAAACCGGAGTAGGTTCCCCAAGCATTCGAGCAGGTCAGGTAATCTCCGGGTACATTGAGTGTTCTGAATTGAATGGCATCCATTTCGTCAAATGGATTGGAATTCACGAGCCGAATTGTGATTTCAGCACTTGGTGTCATCTCTAAAACAATGGACTGCGTTTCATCACCCAGGAACGCATCGGGGTTGACCAGCATTTGCCGCTCAAACCAATCATCTTCGTTTCCTGTGATTCGGTAATCCAAGGCGTTGGAGCGAGGAAAATCCAATACGATCGTTCCGGATGCATCCGTACTGCCTTCTGAGAGCAATTCGTAATTGCCATTGAATACGCCATCGCTGACGATTCGGCTTTCGAGTGTGATTCCAATGTCAGGGACGGCTGAACCATCATACGCATGCAATGCAGATACTTCAAAGGCCAGGTTGGATTTTGGCACTGGACGACATCCTGATGAAAATGCAATCACTGAAGCTATGATGATCCACCCGAACTGGAAGTTTTGATTCTGGGGATTCATGCGTCCACGATTTCTAGCTTCGCAAATTTCAGCAGGAGTTGTTTCTGACCAGCACTCGGAAAAAAGACCGTTGCTTTTTCATTTGGAGCGCTTCCTTCGATGCGCAGGACTTTTCCTTTTCCGAATTTCTCATGCATGACTTTGACGCCTTCAGCGAGGCCATGAGTTGATGAAGCTTTAACGGGCGGAGCAGAGCTGTTGCCTGCTCCCGAAGCCACTTTTTTCAGGGGCTTTCCATCAGACGAAACAGGCGGTTTGCTGGGAGATTTCTTAAAGGGGTTGACGGAAGCTTTGCCTTGGTCTTTCTTTTTCTCTGCCATGCGCCCAAAAGCCGCTCCCGGCGAAGCCGTTCCCATCGACTTCCAATTGTTTCGTTGCTTCTCAAAATCACCGCCTCCCGCAAATGGATTCGGCTTGCTCGCCTGAGCAGAAGGCATGGTAACACAGGCGGGGTCAATCTCTTCAATAAATCGGCTGGGCTCCGCTTGGATCAATTGCCCCCATTTATAACGCGTCAAAGCATAGCTCAATGAGCATGTTTTTTTCGCTCTGGTTACCGCCACATAAAAGAGCCGCCGCTCTTCTTCCAGTTCGGAACGCGATTGCAACGCCATGGTGGAAGGGAATAATTCCTCCTCGAGCCCTACCACATGAACGTGCTCAAATTCAAGGCCTTTGGCCGCGTGAATGGTCATCAGACTCACTTTGTTGTCGTCTCCATCGTCTTGGTCGGCATCTGTGAGCAGTGCAACATCCAAAAGAAAGTCGCCCATGGTCGGAACCTCGTCAGGCTCGTTTTCACGCGCCTGCTCCACGAATGATTTCATTCCATTCAACAATTCTTGCATGTTGTCATAGCGCGCAACTCCCTCAGGTGTTTTGTCGAGGTACAACTGATGCACGAGCCCGGTGTGTTTTGCGATGTGCATGCCCAAGTCGTGTGCGTCCTTGGTCTCCATTTCGGCGCGGAAGCCACGGATCATGTGCGTGAAGTCTACCACCTTTTTGAGGCTAGCGCCTTTGACGGAAATCGGAGGATTCAGCTCATCCACGACCAAGTCCCAAAGGCTCACGTCTCGTTCAGCAGATTCAACGAGCAACCGATCCATGGTGGTTTTGCCAATGCCACGCGCGGGGTAATTGATGATGCGCTTGAGCGCTTCGTCGTCTCTGAAGTTTGCGGTTAGGCGAAAGTATGCGATGAGATCCTTGATCTCTTTGCGCTGGTAAAAAGACAGCCCTCCAAAAATGCGGTAGGGGACATTGAGCTTTCGCAAGCTTTCTTCAAAAGCTCTGGACTGGGCATTCGTGCGGTACAAAATGGCTGCATTGCGCCAGTGCACCTGTTGCTGATTGTTCAAATCAAAGATCTGAGTTGCCACCCAACGGCCCTCCTCATTGTCGCTATAGCAGCGATGAACTTTGATGGGATCTCCCGATTCATTCGAAGTCCAGACCACTTTTTCAATTTGGTCCTTATTCTTTGCGATGACGCTGTTTGCGGCATTCACAATGTTTTGAGTCGAGCGGTAGTTTTGTTCGAGTTTGTAGAGGCTGTAATCCGGGTAGTCCTGTTTGAAGTTGAGGATGTTTTGGATGTTTGCTCCACGAAAGCCATAAATGGATTGCGCGTCATCGCCAACCACACAAAGATTCTCGCGCAAGGCAGCGAGCTGTTTGATGATCAGGTACTGCGCGAAATTGGTGTCTTGGTACTCGTCGACCAAGATGTATTGGAATTTATGCTGGTACTTGGAAAGAAGATCAGGGAAATCTCGGAGCAGCACATTCATCTTGAACAGCAAGTCATCGAAATCCATGGCCTGCGCTCTGAAACACCGGTTTTCGTATGCGCGGTAAACTTCGTGCACACGCGGTCGACCAGCCTGCGCGTCTTCCCCCATGATCTCCGTGTGTTGTGCGTAGCCGTTGGCGTCAATCAGGTTGTTTTTGGCATTGCTGATGCGGCCTTGGATGCTCGCGGGCTTGTAAACTTTGTCGTCCAAGCCCAAACCTTTGATGATGTCCTTGATCAACGCTCGGCTATCCTGCGTATCATATATGGTAAAGTTCCGGGGGTAATTGATGCGTTCGCATTCCATGCGCAGCACCTTTGCAAAGGTGCTGTGGAATGTGCCCATCCAGATGTTTCGTGCTTCGCCCTCACCGATCACTTCAGCTATTCGGATTTTCATCTCGCGTGCAGCTTTATTGGTAAAGGTGAGTGCGAGAATTGAAAAAGGATCCACGCCGTGTTGGATGAGATGCGCGATTCGGTAAGTGAGTACGCGCGTTTTGCCGGACCCTGCTCCGGCAATGACCATAAGAGGGCCTTCCGTGTGCATTGCCGCGCTTTTTTGCGCTTCGTTCAGTTCGTTCAAGAATTCCACAGAACTAAGGTATGAAGCCGGTTGCATTTTGAGGTAAAGACAACCTTCATCTTCATTGCGATGTTTAAAAGTTCCTGTTTTTTCCATCAATCAAGAATGATTTTTCATCGCTAACCCCCCTGTGCTTCAGTGTATTTTAAATATTCGATGCGCAAAACGCAGCCATGCTTGAAAAAAGGAGTGCTGGGGTATTGCTTTTAAGTTAGAATCTGCTACTTTTGCACCCCCTTTAATGTGGGGAAATAGTTTTTGTACACAAGTAATCTGATAGATAGGTCGAATGCCAACCATCCAGCAGCTCATCCGAAAAGGACGCATCACGAAGTCCGTTGCGAGCAAATCCGCCGCACTGGACTCATGTCCGCAACGCCGAGGCGTCTGCGTACGCGTTTACACGACAACGCCTAAAAAGCCGAACTCTGCTATGCGTAAAGTAGCACGTGTTCGTTTGACAAACGGCAACGAAGTCAATGCATACATCGGTGGTGAAGGCCACAACTTGCAAGAACACAGTATTGTGTTGGTGCGCGGTGGACGTGTAAAGGACTTGCCAGGTGTGCGATACCACATTGTACGTGGAGCGTTGGACACAGCTGGAGTTGAAGGACGTACACAACGTCGTTCGAAGTATGGAACAAAGCGGCCTAAAGTCAAGAGTTAATCGATCATGAGAAGGAGAGTAGCCAAAAAGCATTTGATCCTGCCGGATCCTCGATTCGACAGTGTTCTCGTTACGAGCTTCGTGAACAACTTGATGTTGGACGGAAAGAAGAGCGTAGCATTTGACATTTTCTACAAAGCGATGGACCGTGTCCAAGAGCGAACAGAAGAAAATGGATTGGAGGTTTTCAAGCGAGCGCTTGAGAATGTGACTCCAGCGGTGGAGGTGCGTAGCCGTCGAGTAGGCGGTGCAACGTTCCAGATTCCACAGCCAATCCGTGACTCGCGCAAGCAAAGCTTGGCGATGAAGTGGTTGATCAGCTTTGCGCGAAAGCGAAATGAAAAGTCTATGGCCGAACGATTGGCCGCAGAAGTGTTAGCCGCTTCCAAAGAGGAGGGTGGTACGTACAAGAAAAAGGAGGATACGCACCGGATGGCGGAGGCGAACAAAGCCTTCTCTCACTTCCGTTTCTGATTACAACGAATTGAATACGCCGAATTATCATGGCTAAAAGAGACCTCAATTATACGCGGAATATTGGCATCATGGCTCACGTCGATGCTGGTAAGACAACCACCACAGAACGTGTGTTGTACTACACGGGTATCTCTCACAAAATCGGAGAGGTTCACGACGGTGCTGCAACAATGGACTGGATGGAGCAGGAACAAGAGCGTGGGATCACGATCACTTCTGCCGCGACAACTTGTTTTTGGAATTTCCGCGACGAAGAATACCGCATCAACATCATTGATACACCGGGTCACGTTGACTTTACGGTAGAGGTGGAGCGTTCGTTGCGCGTTTTGGACGGTGCGGTAGCATTGTTTTGTGCTGTATCCGGTGTTGAGCCGCAATCAGAGACAAACTGGGGGTTGGCTGATAAGTACAAAGTTCCACGCATCGGTTTCATCAACAAGATGGACCGATCGGGTGCAGACTTCTTCAACGTAGTTGGTATGATCAAGGACATGCTCGGAGCGCGTCCAGTGCCTTTGCAGGTTCCTATTGGAGCAGAGGATGATTTCCGTGGTGTTGTTGACTTGATTAGCAACAAAGCGTTCGTCTGGAATGAAGACGACAAGGGAATGACTTGGGAGGAGATTGCAATCCCTGAGGATTTGGCCGAAGTGGTAGAGGAGTACCGAGGGCTGTTGATTGAGGCTGCTGCTGAGCAGGATGATACGCTCATGGAGAAGTATTTCGAAGATCCTGATAGCCTTACTGAAGCAGAGATCATCGAAGCAATCCGAAAGGCGACAATTGGAATGCAGATCACGCCATTGCTTTGCGGTTCTGCTTTTAAGAACAAGGGTGTTCAGACTATGCTGGATGCTGTTATGTTGTACCTGCCTTCACCTTATGATGTAGGTGCGATTGTCGGAACAGAGGTGGACGACGAGTCAGTAGAGATTCATCGCAATCCAGACCCAGAGGAGCCGTTTGCCGGCTTGGCCTTCAAAATCGCTACGGATCCTTTCGTGGGACGTTTGTGTTTTGTACGCGCTTACTCTGGAACACTTCCAGCGGGTTCATACGTTACCAACACACGCTCAGGCAAGAAGGAACGCATTTCTCGAATTTTCCAAATGCACTCAAACAAGCAGAATCCAATTGATGAGCTTGAAGCAGGAGACATTGGAGCAGTAGTTGGTTTTAAGGACATTCGAACGGGTGACACGCTATGCGCTGAGGGGTCTCCCATGGTATTGGAGAGTATGTCATTCCCTGATCCGGTTATCGGAATCGCGGTAGAGCCAAAGTCACAAGCTGACTTGGACAAATTGTCCAACGGTCTTGGAAAGTTGTCTGAGGAAGATCCAACATTCCAGGTCCGAACGGACGAGGAGACTGGCCAGACAGTAATTTCAGGAATGGGCGAGTTGCACTTGGAAGTTCTTGTTGACCGTTTGCGTCGCGAGTTCAAGGTTGAGTGTAATCAAGGTGCTCCTCAAGTGAACTACAAAGAAGCAATCTTCGGACATGCTGATCACCGCGAAGTTTACAAGAAGCAGACAGGTGGTCGAGGTAAATTTGCTGACATCGTCATCAAGATTGGACCATCCCCAACACCAGAAGTAGAAGGATTGGTCTTTAAGAATTCTGTAAAAGGTGGAAACGTTCCGAAGGAATTTGTTCCATCTGTCCAGAAGGGCTTCAAAGAAGCAATGAAGAATGGTGTTCTCGCGGGTTACCAAATGGATAGCATGAGCGTCGAGTTGCTCGACGGTTCATTCCATCCGGTCGACTCGGATCAGCTCTCTTTTGAGTTGGCAGCGAAAATGGCATACCGTTCAGCAGTGAAAGGATGCCAGCCAAAGATTCTTGAACCAATGATGCAGCTTGAAGTTGTGACACCGGACGAGAACATGGGTGATGTTATCGGTGACTTGAACAAGCGTCGAGCATTGATAGAAGGCACAGGAGAGCGTGCTGGAAAGACCATTGTTAATGCAAAAGTTCCGTTGTCTGAGATGTTTGGTTATGTCACAGACTTGCGAACTTTGACTTCAGGCCGAGCGACATCATCGATGTCATTCAGCCACTATGCTAGTGCTCCGAATCATGTCCAAGAAAAAGTGATCGCTGAAGCTCAGGGCTAAAGCAAAAATTGAATCAGATGACTCAGAAAATCAGAATCAAACTCAAGTCCTACGATCACAACCTGGTCGATAAGTCGGCAGAGAAGATTGTTAAGACGGTTAAGACGACCGGTGCAGTAATCAGTGGGCCAGTGCCACTTCCAACTCACCAGCGTATTTACACAGTTTTGCGTTCACCTCACGTGAACAAAACCTCACGTGAACAATTCGAATTAAACGCTTACAAGCGATTGATTGATATATATAGTTCGTCCTCGAAGACCGTCGACGCCCTGATGAGACTGGAATTACCCAGTGGAGTCGAGGTTGAGATCAAGGTCTGACAGAACACCCATTTATTGTAATTAATACACTAAAACCATGCCCGGACTAATAGGGAAGAAGTTAGGTATGACCAGCATCTACAGTGCCTCTGGAAAGAACATTCCATGTACAATTCTAGAAGTTGGTCCTTGCGTAGTAACGCAAGTTCGTACCCTCGAGAAGGATGGCTACTCAGCCATTCAACTCGGATACGGTGAACGCTCAGAAAAGCGCACATCGAAGGCAATGCAAGGCCATTTCAAGCGCGCTGGCGTCAGCCTGATGCGCAAGCTTGTTGAATTCAAAGGATTCAAGGAGGAAGTCAAACAGGGCGATGCCCTGAAGATAGAGGACGTCTTCAACGAAGGCGAGTATGTCTCTGTCGCAGGCAAGTCAAAAGGAAAAGGTTTCCAGGGTGTTGTTAAGCGTCACGGCTTCGCCGGTGTCGGTCAGGCAACACACGGACAGCACAACCGGCTGCGTGCACCGGGTTCTATCGGTGCTGCATCGACACCTTCACGTGTCTTCAAGGGCATGCGAATGGCTGGTCAAATGGGCAATAGCCGAGTTACAATGGAGAATCTTGAAATTGTCAAAATTTTGGCAGAGGAAGGAGTCATGATTGTAAAGGGAGCTGTTCCTGGACACAAAGGTTCAACAGTTGAAATCCGCAAACCTGAAGCGTGATGAAAGTAGACGTTTACAATTCGAAAGGTTCAAAAACCGACAAGTCGGTTACATTGAACAAAGAGGTGTTCGGCATTGAGCCGAATGACCACGCGATCTACCTTGATGTGAAGCGCTACCGCGCTGCTCAGCGACAGGGAACGCACGATACATTGCACCGCGGACTCGTATCGGGTTCAACGCGCAAGATTAAGAAGCAAAAAGGAACGGGTACTGCACGTGCAGGATCCATTAAAAATCCATTGTTTCGAGGTGGTGGAACCACATTTGGTCCGGAACCACGAGACTACACGCAGAAGCTGAACCATAAGGTGAAGCAACTTGCTCGTCGCAGCGCTTTGAGCTACAAAGCGAAGGAGAAGGCGATCATGGTTCTTGACGGTGTCAAGATGGATGCACCAAAGACAAAAGATTTTCAAGGCATGATGAGCGGTTTGAAGCTCGCTGACTCGAAGACTTTGATGGTGTTGTCTGCTCCAAACGAAGCCGTCTACATGAGCAGCCGCAACCTTGCGAAGCACAGGGTAATGGTAGCCTCTGACGTTAGCACTTATGACATTATGAACTGCAACACCCTCATCTTTGTCGCCGACGCGCATGAAGTTGTAGAAGGTATGCTCAAATAAAATCGGTCATGCAGCAGATTTTAATAAAACCACTCATCACCGAGAAGATGACCGCTGATACAGAAAAGAACAACTCCTTTGGATTTGTTGTTGCTGACGGCGCGAACAAGGTGGAGATAAAGAAGGCGATTGAAAAGGAGTACGGTGTTTCCGTGACTTCTGTTCGAACACTGCGCGTTGACGGCAAAAGCCGACAGCGTTTCACCAAAACTGGTATCGTAAAAGGGCGAACAGTAGGATACAAGAAGGCCATCGTAAGCTTGGCCGAAGGAGAAATGATTGACTTCTACGAGAACATCTGATCACATGGCACTTCGTAAATTCAACCCCATAACACCTGGCACCCGCCACAAGGTCTTGTCTAAATTTGAAGACATCACTGCGGATAAGCCACACAAGCCATTGTTGCGTTCCCTGAAGAAATCAGGTGGTCGTAATGCGGACGGAAAAATGACCATGCGCTACCGAGGTGGCGGTCATAAGCGTCGCTACCGTTTGATTGACTTCAAACGAAACAAGCACATGGAAGCAACTGTCTTGACAGTTGAATATGATCCAAATCGCTCAGCGCGAATCTGTCTTGTTGAATACAAGGATGGAGAGAAGCGTTACATCATTGCACCAGAAGGCTTAAAGCCGGGCATGACGATCAACAGCGGCAAGGACGTTGCACCAGAAGTTGGAAACGCGATGTACCTGTCTGACATTCCACTCGGAACGGTCATTCACAACATCGAACTGTATCCAGGTAAGGGAGCATCTATGGCTCGCAGCGCAGGTTCTTACGCACAACTCAATGCTCGTGATGGTAAATATGCCATTGTCAAGTTGCCTAGTGGCGAGACCCGCATGATCCTTGTGACATGCATGGCGGTCATTGGAAGCGTTAGCAATTCAGAACACAACTTGCAAGTCTCCGGAAAGGCAGGTCGTTCTCGCTGGTTAGGTCGCCGTCCACGTGTACGTGGTGTGGTGATGAACCCGGTCGATCACCCTATGGGTGGTGGTGAGGGTAAGTCCTCTGGAGGGCATCCTCGTTCTCGAACGGGCGTTCCTGCAAAGGGATACAAGACGCGAAATTCGCGCAAGAATAGTTCCAAGTATATCATTGAACGTCGGAAGAAGTAATAGTCATGTCTCGTTCACTTAAGAAACCCCCATTTGTACACTACAAACTCAATCAACGAGTTGACGCTGTACATGCATCCGGCAAAAAGTCGGTGATCAAGACCTGGTCTCGAACCAGCACCATTACCCCTGACTTTGTTGGTTTAACCATTGCCGTCCATAACGGACGTCAGTTCATTCCTGTGTTTATCACAGAGAATATGGTTGGCCACAAACTTGGAGAATTTTCACCCACCCGAACGTTCCGTGGACACGCGGACAAGAAGGATAAGAAGCGCTAATCGTCATGGGAAAACGAAAAAGACTTGCCGCCGAACAGCGGAAAGAGGAAATGAAGAGCACGGCAATCGCCAAGCTCAACAATTGCCCAACATCGCCACGTAAGATGCGATTGGTAGCAGACAGCGTCCGAGGAAAGGATGTTTTTCAAGCTTTGAATATCTTGAAATTCAGCCCCCAGGAAGCTTCTAACCGATTGGAGAAGCTTTTGCTCTCAGCGATTGCGAATTGGGAAGCAAAGAACGAAGGCGCTCGACCAGAAGAGTCGGATCTAATCATCCGTGAAGTCAAGGTTGACAGCGCTCGCATGTTGAAGCGATTGCAAACAGCACCTCAAGGTCGCGCGCACCGCATCCGCAAGCGCAGCAACCACGTAACCATCATTGTAGACTCCGTCAAAAACTGATTCATGGGACAGAAAACAAATCCGATTGGCAATCGCCTGGGTTTCATCCGAGGATGGGATTCGAACTGGTACGGAGGCAACGACTACAAGGACAAGCTTGTAGAAGACGAAAGAATCCGTGAATACTTGTTGGCTCGTTTGCGCAAAGCAAGTGTTTCCAACATCATCATTGAGCGCACGCTCAAGTTGGTGACAGTGACTGTCAAGTCTGCACGCCCTGGTGTCATCATAGGCAAGGGTGGTCAAGAGGTTGACAAGCTGCGCGAGGAGCTGAAGAAGTTGACGGGCAAAGAAGTGCAAATCAACATCTTTGAAATCAAGCGTCCTGAGTTGGATGCGAAATTGGTAGCAGAGAGCGTTGCACGTCAAATTGAAGCGAGGATTTCTCACAGGCGGGCGATTAAAATGGCGATTGCAGGCACAATGCGTTTAGGCGCAGAGGGCATCAAAATCAACATTGCGGGTCGTGTGAACGGTGCTGAGATTGCACGTTCAGAATCCTACAAAGAAGGACGCATTCCTTTGCATACCTTCCGTGCGGACATCGACTACGCGTTGATGGAAGCGCACACTACCTACGGACGAATTGGCATCAAGTGCTGGATTTGCCGTGGAGAGATTTATGGCAAGAAAGACTTGTCACCGATTCCACCTCAGAAGCAATCGAAGGATCGTCGCCCAAGTAACGCTAGCCGTCAAGGCGGTGGCGGACGTCGTCGAACTCGTAACTGATAGAAGATTTAGGTCATGCTACAGCCGAAAAGAACCAAGTTTAGGAAAATGCAAAAGGGGCGGATACGCGGATTAGCGTATCGCGGAAGTACCCTAGCATATGGATCGTTTGGAATCAAAACGTTGGAAGAAGGTTTTATCACTTCCCGACAGATTGAAGCCGCGCGTATTGCGATCAACCGATATATGAAACGTGAAGGACAAGTTTGGATACGAATTTTTCCAGACAAGCCAATTACCTCGAAGCCTGCGGAAGTACGTATGGGTAAGGGTAAAGGAGCTCCCAGTCATTGGGTGGCACCGGTCCGTCCAGGACGTTTGATGTTTGAGGTGGATGGAGTTTCTCCAGAAACCGCTCAAGAAGCTTTGCGACTCGGAGCACAAAAGCTGCCCGTGAAATGCAAATTTGTTGTACGACCTGATTATGCACAGTGATGATTGAGATGACAGAAATCCGACAGCTGTCCGACTCCGATTTGATGGAGCGGATTGACGTAGAGCGTGAGTCGCTTGCGAAGCTGCGCTTCAACCACACCGTTGCGGGGTTGGAGTCTACAACTGCCTTGAAGAATAAAAAGCGTGATGTAGCGCGCTTGCTTACTGAATTGAACGCACGCACCAAGAACTCATGAGTACTGAAACTATTACCACGGATCGCAATATGCGAAAAGAGCGTATCGGCGTAGTGACGTCGAATTCCATGACCAAGAGCATCGTTGTTGCTGTTGAGCGAAAGGAAAAGCACGTGAAATACGGGAAGTTCGTCAAAAAGACTAGCAAGTTCATGGCTCACGATGAGGCAGACACCTGCAACGTTGGCGATACAGTACGCATCATGGAAACGCGACCATTGAGCAAAAGCAAATGCTGGCGCTTGGTAGAAGTTGTGGAGCGCGCGAAGTGATCCCTTGGATTGAATAAAGAGAAAGAAATCAAAAGATGATACAGCAAGAATCCCGCATGAAAGTGGCTGACAACAGCGGCGCAAAGGAAGTCCTTTGCATCCGTGTGTTGGGCGGTACACGCCGGCGATATGCAAGCATCGGCGACACCGTCGTGGTGAGCGTGAAGCATGCAGCACCAAACGGGGGCATCAAGAAAGGTGCCGTATCCAAAGGTGTGGTAGTGCGCACCAAAAAGGCCGTTCGTCGTCCCGATGGTTCTTACATCCGATTCGATGACAACGCAATTGTGTTGTTGAATGCGAATGGCGAGATGCGAGGAACACGGATCTTTGGCCCTGTGGCCCGTGAACTCCGTGAAAAGGACTTCATGAAAATTGTTTCATTGGCCCCTGAGGTGCTTTAATCTGAACGAATATGTTTAAGCGATTAAAAGTCAAAAAAGGTGACACCGTGAAAGTTCTTGCTGGCGGAAGCAAAGGCAAGCAAGGCACGGTGATCATGGTGGATCGGAAATCCGACCGCGTCAAAATTGAGGGTGTGAACATGGTTAAAAAGCATGTGAAGCCTGGTCCTGCGAACCCGCAGGGCGGCATCGAGTCAGTTGAAGCTGCGATTCACGTTTCGAACGTGATGGTGGTTGATGCGGCAGGAAATGCCACACGAGTTGGTCGTCGCCGAGGCGATGACGGAAAGCTCGTACGCTATTCTAAAAAAACCAATGAGGAGCTGAAGTAATGAGCTACATTCCACGACTCCAGACTCAGTACGCTGAGGAAATTGTACCGAACCTCAAGGAGCGTTTTGAGTACAAGAGTGTGATGCAAGTACCAAGCATCACAAAGATTTGTTTGAACCAAGGATTGGGGAAAGCAATTGCTGACAAGAAAGTAGTAGAATATGCTACCGATGAAATGTCACGCATTGTTGGCCAGAAAGCCGTGCGAACGATTTCAACCAAAGACGTTTCGAACTTTAAGTTACGTAAGGGTATGCCGATTGGCTGTCGTGTCACATTGCGACGCGATCGCATGTTTGATTTCCTCGATCGTTTGATTGCGGTATCACTGCCTCGTACACGTGATTTCCAAGGAGTAAATGCCAAAGGCTTTGACGGTCGGGGCAACTTCACCTTTGGAATCAAAGAGCAAGTGATTTTCCCTGAGATCAACTTGGATGAAGTGAAGCACTTCAACGGCATGGACATTACAATTGTTACATCGGCGAACACCGACGAGGAAGCGAAAGCACTCCTTGAGAGTTTCGGATTCCCTTTCAAAAAGAACTAAGATGGCTAAGGAATCAATGAAAGCGCGTGAGCGCAAGCGAGCACGGATGGTTGCTCGATACGCTGAAAAGCGAGCAGCATTGAAGGCTGCTGGTGATTGGGAAGGATTGCAAAAGCTTCCCCCAAACAGTGCGGCGGTGCGCATGCACAACCGTTGCCAAATCACGGGTCGTCCCCGCGGTTACATGCGACAGTTTGGGATTTCACGTGTCTTATTCCGAAAGATGGCGCTCTCAGGAAAAATTCCTGGAGTCAAAAAAGCCAGCTGGTAACCTACGATATTGAAGCATCATGAATACTGATCCAATAGCAGATTACTTGACCCGCATTCGCAATGCGCAAATGGCAGGGCACAAGGTTGTAGAGGTACCGGCCTCGAACATGAAAAAAGAAATGACCCGCATCCTCTTTGATAAGGGATACATCTTGAACTTCAAGTTCGATGATGAAGGGTATCAAGGCAACATCAAAATTGCTTTGCGTTACGATAGCAAGTCGAAACGACCGGCGATCTCTGAATTGAAGCGTGTGTCGACGCCTGGTTTGCGACGATATGCGAGTTCAGGCGAGTTGCCACGCGTTTTGAATGGTTTGGGCATTTGCATCGTTTCCACGTCAAAAGGTCTTATGACTGACAAGGAAGCGCGTCGAATGAACATCGGAGGTGAAGTGATTTGCACGGTTTATTGATTTAGAAAACGGAACATCATTATGTCACGTATAGGAAAAGCACCCATAAATGTACCGGAAGGCGTCTCTTTGACCCTCGAAGGACAGTTGGTCAAGGTGAAGGGCCCCAAAGGGGAACTGGAGCAGGCCATTGACTCTGAGATCGGGATGATTCTTGAGGAGAATGTGTTGACGTTCACGCGTCCAACAGACCACAAGGATCACCGATCAAAGCATGGCTTGTACCGCTCATTGGTCAACAACATGATTGTTGGTGTGACCGAAGGTTACAGCATCAAGCTTGAGCTGGTAGGAGTTGGTTTCCGGGCCTCATCGCAAGGACAAGATTTGACTTTGTCTTTGGGCTTCAGCCACCAGATTGTTATGCGTCTCCCTGCTGAGATCAAGTTAGAAGCTGAAACAAAAAAGGGTGCCAACCCATATGTTTTGTTGCAGTCACATGACAAGCAACTCATTGGAACGGTAGGAGCTAAAATCCGTTCACTCCGCAAGCCAGAGCCATACAAAGGCAAAGGTGTGCGTTACTCGGGAGAACAAATTCGTCGTAAAGCCGGTAAGACCGCAGCTAAATAATCGATTCAAATGGGAACGAAGAAAACATTCGCTCGCAATCGCGTCAAGCGCCGTGTACGTGGAAAAATCCAAGGCACATCAGCGCGTCCACGATTGTCAGTATTTCGAAGCAACAAGCAGATTTACGTTCAAATCATTGATGACCGTGAAGGTCGTACACTCGCCGCAGCAGGCTCACTTGGAGGTGATGCTGCCAGTGTCGCAAAGATTGAACAAGCTGCTGCTGTCGGAAAGATGATAGCCGAAAAGGCAAAAGCTGCGGGAATTGAACAGGTTGTGTTCGATCGAAACGGTTACTTGTATCATGGCCGGGTGAAGACCTTGGCAGAAGCTGCTCGTGAAGGCGGGCTTAAATTCTAAGGAAAGATGGAACAACGTCAACAACGAAAAGGACGCGACCAGCAACAGCAGTCTCGTACAGGTGATCCCGATTTGAAGGAACGCTTGGTTGGAATCAACCGTGTTGCTAAAACCACCAAAGGTGGACGTACTTTCAGCTTCAGCTCCATTATGGTGGTTGGGGATGAGAAAGGACGTGTAGGACATGGTTTGGGCAAGAGCCGTGAAGTAGCAACGTCAATTCAAAAAGGAATTGAGGACGCGAAGAAAAACATGGTCGAAGTTCCTTTGGTGAAGGGTACCATCCCTCATGCTCAGGAAATGAAATTTGCAGGTGCTCATGTCATGATTCGTCCCGCATCTCCGGGTACGGGTGTCATTGCAGGTGGTGCCATGCGTGCTGTGCTTGAAAGTGCAGGCATCAAGGATGTTCTCGCGAAGTCACTGGGTTCGAGCAACCCGCACAACGTGGTGAAAGCAACCTTCAACGCATTGCAGGCTCTGCGAAGCGCCAAGGACATCGCTGATCTGCGCGGCATTTCAGTATCTAAAGTATTCAACGGTTAATTGCAGTCATCATGGGAAAAATTAAAATCACCCAGGTGCGGAGTGCAATCAACCGCCCGAAGCGTCAAAAGGCCACCATTCAGGCCCTTGGCATCAAGAAATTGCACAATCCAGTAGAGCATGAAGCCACCCCTCAAATTTTGGGAATGGTGCGCAAAATCTCTCACTTGATTAAAGTCGAAGAATTATAATTTAATAACCAGCACATACCATGAATCTTAGCAATCTAAAGCCAGCAGATGGTTCTCGGAAGCAGCGCAAGCGAGTTGGACGTGGAGAAGGATCCGGTCGCGGAGGCACTTCAACACGTGGACACAATGGCGCGAAGTCTCGTTCAGGTTACAGCCGAAAAATCGGTTTTGAAGGTGGTCAACAACCGCTTCAACGACGTGTGCCGAAGTTCGGTTTCACAAGTCCGAATCGCATTGAGTACAAAGGCATCAATTTGGACACGCTTCAAGAGTTGATTGATCGCAAAAAACTCAAAGCAGTCACAGTGGTAGATTTGATGGAGAACGGTCTCGCCGGTAAGCGTGATCTCGTCAAAATCCTCGGACGTGGAGAGTTGAAATCAGGTGTTTCCATTCAAGCGCACAAATTCTCAGCAACAGCGAAAGCAGCGATTGAGGCCGCAGGCGGGGAAGCTTCAGAAGCATAATCTTTTTCAGATGAAGAATTTCTTTACTCAAATTGCGAACATCTGGAAGCACGAAGAATTGCGCCAGAAGTTGGGCATCACATTGGGCTTGATCCTTGTTTATCGCATCGGTTCATTCATTGTGATTCCTGGTGTAAATAGTGATGTGTTGGCAGCACAATTGGCGTCCTCCGGTTCAGGAGGTTTGGGTGATTTGCTTTCTCTCTTTACAGGAGGAGCGTTCACACGAGCGTCTATTTTTGCTCTCGGAATCATGCCTTACATCTCAGCATCGATCATCGTTCAGCTACTGGGCATTGCTGTTCCAGCTGTTCAGAAGATGCAGGCAGAGGGTGAGAGCGGAAGGAAGAAAATCAACCAGTATACACGATTTCTAACCATCGCGATCACGTTGGTTCAGGCTCCAGGCTACTTGGCAACATCAGTTGTCGGTGTACCAGGAGCTGTGGCGAATCCCACAACGTTTTGGTGGTTTAGCGCAGTTTTGATTTTGGTTTGCTCCACACTTGTTATTATGTGGTTGGGCGAGCGGATCACGGACAAAGGCGTCGGAAACGGCATCTCTTTGTTGATCATGATCGGAATCATTGCAACATTCCCTCAAGCGTTGATTCAAGAATTTATTCACCCGGATACGACGTTGTTCTTCTTCCTGGTGGAGGTCGCTTTCTTACTCATCGTCATTGGTGCTAGTGTAGCCTTGGTTCAAGCGCTGCGAAAGGTGCCGGTTCAGATGGCTAAGATGCAAGCAGGCGGAACGCACATGCCGCAGGGCGAAGGTGCACGAAGCTACATCCCATTGAAGGTGAACTCTGCAGGTGTGATGCCAATCATTTTCGCTCAAGCGATCATGTTTGTGCCATTGTATTTGACGCAAAGCGAGACGTTCCAAGAGAATGAAGCATTGCAGAGCTTGTCTGATTTCAACGGCTTAGCTTACAACGCAATCTTTTTCATAATGATTGTGGTGTTCACTTACTTCTACACGGCGATCACAGTCAATCCCAACCAGATGGCGGATGATTTGAAGCGTCAAAATAGTTTTGTCCCCGGTGTCAAGCCAGGAAAACCCACTGCGGATTTCTTGGAGCGTATTCTATCGAATATCACCCTTCCGGGTTCATTGTTTTTGGCTTTGATTGCAATCCTTCCAGCGATTGTGTTCAGCCTAGGATTAACAAAAGCGCAAGGCTTCTCCATTTTCTTCGGCGGTACGTCGTTGTTGATCATGGTAGGCGTCATTCTAGATACCCTTCAGCAAATCGAGAGCTACTTGCTTTCACGTCACTACGACGGTTTGATGAAGTCTGGAAAGTTGCGTGGTCGCCCGCAGTCACCTGTGGGAGGCATTACAGGATAATTCGAAATGAGTTTCGGCCGACGCGTGCACATTAAAACGGACGAAGAGGTTGAGCTCCTTCGAGAGAGTTCTTTGCTTGTTGGGAAAACGTTAGCTGCTGTGGCAGATCGGATAAAACCGGGAGTCACAACACTGGAGCTTGATGCTGTGGCCGAGGAGTTTATCCGAGATCATGGCGGAGAGCCAGGCTTCAAGGGATACGGAGGTTTTCCGAATTCCTTGTGCACTTCTGTCAATGAGGCGGTAGTGCATGGCATTCCAAATGACAAACCGTTGGTCGATGGCGACATTGTATCAGTGGATTGTGGAGTGTTAAAGAATGAGTTTTATGGAGATAGTGCGTACACCTTTGCGGTGGGTGAAATAGCTCCAGAAGTTCAGCAGTTATTGGAAGTCACCAAAGAATGCCTTCAAAAGGCCATTGAGCAGGCGATTGTTGGAAAGCGAATCGGAGATATCGGTTTTGCTTGTCAGCATCACGCAGAGCAACATGGTTATGGAGTCGTTCGGGAGTTGGTGGGTCATGGATTGGGTCGTTCGTTGCATGAAGCTCCGGAAGTCCCCAATTATGGACGGAGGGGCAATGGCCCTCGTCTAATGGATGGAATGGTTTTGGCCATCGAACCCATGATCAATTTAGGTCGAAAAGAAGTGTTCCATGAGGAAGACGGCTGGACGATTGTGACAGCCGACCGCAAGGTTTCAGCGCACTTCGAACACGACATTGTCGTGCGCAAAGACCAAGCAGACGTTCTCTCAAGTTTTGACGAAATAGAAAAAGTATTACAACAACAAAAACGAAAGGTCTAAACGATTTAATCATATGGCGAAACAAGCGTCCATAACGCAAGACGGGACCATCCTCGAGGCATTGTCAAATGCAATGTTCAGGGTGGAATTGGAAAACGGGCACAAGATCACGGCCCACATCTCAGGAAAGATGAGGATGTACTACATCAAAATCTTACCTGGAGATCGCGTCCGTGTCGATATGTCTCCCTATGATTTAACCAAAGGACGAATTTCGTTCCGATACAAGAAATAATTGCACTATGAAAGTTCGTGCTTCACTCAAAAAACGTACCACCGACTGCAAGATTGTACGTCGCAAAGGCCGTTTGTATGTCATCAACAAGAAGAATCCTAAAATGAAGCAACGTCAGGGTTAATCCTGATTTTGCCAAACCCATCGCCCATGGCACGTATAGCAGGTATAGATATCCCCCGCAACAAGCGCGGAGTTATTGCACTCACATACATCTACGGTATCGGTCGCAGTCGTGCGTCTGAGTTACTCGCAGAGTGCGGAGTGTCTGAAGACAAGAAAGTCCAAGACTGGACCGACGATGAAGTCGGTGCAGTTCGTAATGCCATCTCAACCGGTTTTAAGGTTGAAGGTGAGCTGCGTTCTGAAGTGCAATCGCACATCAAGCGTCTGATGGACATCGGAAGTTACCGTGGCATTCGCCACAGAAATGGTTTGCCACTCCGTGGACAACGAACCAAGAACAACTCACGCACCCGTAAAGGAAAGCGTAAGACGGTAGCGAATAAGAAGAAGTAATCACAGCATTTAATCATTGAGTTCCGCAAGGAACTGATCACCTAAATATTAAGACGATGGCGAAAAACGTCAAGAAAAAGAAGAAAGTGGTAGTCGAGGCTACAGGCCAAGTGCATATCCACTCATCCTTCAACAACATCATCATTTCGTTGACCAACAACAACGGGCAAGTGATCTCTTGGTCCAGTGCCGGAAAGATGGGTTTCCGGGGCTCTAAGAAGAACACTCCCTATGCTGCTCAAGTAGCAGCAGAAGATTGCGGCCGAGAGGCACACGATCTAGGTCTTCGCAAGATTCGTGCTTTTGTAAAAGGTCCCGGAGCGGGCCGCGAAAGCGCAATGCGTGCGTTGCACAATATGGGAATTGAGGTCATCGAGATCATCGATGTCACACCGTTCCCGCACAATGGATGCCGCCCACCAAAGCGTCGTCGCGTATAATCTCATCGTCGAACCAGAATAGAATATAACGATATGGCACGTTTTCGCGGACCCAAATCAAAAATCAGTCGCCGATTTAAAGAGGCGATTTTCGGACCTGACAAGGCACTAGAACGCCGTCCTTACGGACCAGGGCAACACGGCAATACCCGCCGCCGAAAGAAAGAATCAGAGTACTCTGTGCAGTTGGCTGAAAAGCAAAAGGCAAAGTACACTTACGGCATCTTGGAGAAGCAGTTCTCCAACATGTTCAAGCAAGCCAATGCGCGTCAGGGCATTACTGGTGAAATTTTGCTTCAATTCTGCGAGAGCAGATTGGACAATGTTGTCTTCCGTCTCGGATTGGCGAATTCTCGCCGAGGTGCACGCCAGTTGGTGTCACACCGACACATCATGGTCAACGGTCACCTAGTAAATATCCCTTCTTACCGAATGCGTCCTGGTGATGTTGTTTCTGTGCGAGAGAAGAGCAAGTCACTTGCAGTGATCACTAGCTCGTTGAGCGCAGCACCGAAGCGTTTGGAGTGGTTGGATTGGAACGTTCAGCATATGTCTGGAACATTCCTCAGCGTTCCATTGCGCGATCAGATCCCTGAGAACATCAAGGAGTCGCTCATCGTCGAATTGTACTCGAAGTAAACCAAATCCTTTCAGCAAATGGCTATTCTCGATTTTCAGAAACCAGACAAGGTCATCATGTTGGACTCTTCCGAGTTCAATGGCCGATTTGAATTCCGCCCGCTCGAACCCGGATTTGGAATCACCGTAGGAAATGCTTTGCGACGCATCATGCTCTCTTCACTCGAGGGCTATGCCATCACAAGCGTAAAAATTGACGGTGTAGAGCACGAATACTCAACCATTAAAGGTGTTCAAGAAGACGTTACAGAAATGATTTTGAACCTCAAGCAGGTTCGTTTCAAACGTCAAATTGAAGGCTCAGAGGGGGAAACAGTGACCGTAAAAGTTGCCAGCAATAAGCTCTTTACTGCAGGCGATATTGGTCAATTTACCAGTGCTTTCCAAGTGATGAATCCCGATCAGGTGATTTGCAACATGGATGAGAAGGTAAACTTGAACATGGAGATTGTAATCAGCAAAGGACGTGGCTACGTTCAGGCTGAAGACAACAAGCGCGAAGGCGCAGCGATCGGCACGATTTCCATGGATGCGATCTTTACTCCCATCCGCAACGTCCAGTACGACGTGGAGAACTTCCGAGTAGAGCAACGAACCGACTATGAGAAACTCAATCTTCAAATCGAGTGTGATGGCAGCATCACCCCGAAGGATGCTTTGCAAGAAGCAGCAAAGATTTTGATTCAACATTTCATGCTCTTCAGCGACGAGCGCATTTCTCTTGAATTGGAGGAACGTGTTGAAGTGGAAGAGTTTGACGAAACCAGCTTGCACATGCGCCAGTTGCTCAAGACTAAATTGAGTGACATGGATTTGAGTGTTCGCGCCTTGAATTGCTTGAAGGCTGCAGACATCGAAACATTGGGTGAACTGGTAAGCTATAACAAGAACGACCTATTGAAATTCCGTAACTTCGGTAAGAAGTCATTGACGGAATTGGAAGATTTGGTTGAGGGTAAGAATCTCACATTCGGAATGGATGTGAGCAAGTACAAACTCGACAAAGAGTGAAGTCATGCGGCACAATAAGAATTTTAACCACCTCGGTCGCAAGACCGCACACCGCAAAGCCATGCTTTCGAACATGGCGTGCTCATTGATTGAGCATAAGCGAATCAATACAACAGTTGCCAAGGCGAAAGCTTTGCGTCAATTTTTCGAGCCGCTTGTGACTCGCTCAAAGGACGATACGACGCACAGTCGCCGTGTAGCTTTTCGTGCACTTGGCAACAAGTATGCTGTCACAGAGCTTTTCCGTGAAGTAGGGCCGAAAGTTTCAACGCGTGACGGAGGATACACTCGAATCATTCGCACTGGGAATCGTCTCGGTGACAATGCTGAAATGTGTCTGATGGAGCTTGTTGACTTCAATGAGATCTACGGAACAGAAGCAAAGAAGAAGCGATCACGGCGTTCACGTCGTGGTGGAGCGACCACTGCTGCCGCTGCTGAAACAACGACTGCAGAAGCGGTTGTTGAAGAAGCACCAGTTGCGGAAGCACCAGTTGCGGAAGCTGCTGTGGAGGAAGCTCCAGTAGCAGAGGATGCGCCTGCAGCGGACGAAGCTCCTGCAGCAGACGAAGCTCCAGCAGCAGACGAAGCTGAAGAAAAGAAAGACTGATTCATCGTTTGGACGATGTTGAAACGGGAGGCGAGAGCCTCCCGTTTTTTGTTGACTGATTTTTGAAAACTGCATTGAAATTGGTGCATGTGCTCCGAGGTGATGCTCATGGCTCATATTATCTTTGTACCATGGCAAAATCTCGCGAGACAAAAAATCCAGCAGTTCTCATCTTGGCTGACGGAACACGTTTTGAAGGGCATGCAGCAGGTGCAGTCGGCATCACCACGGGTGAAATTGCTTTCAATACAGGCATGTATGGTTATCAAGAGATTTTCACGGATCCGAGTTATCACCGGCAAATCTTAGTGATGGCTACTTCGCACATCGGGAATTATGGTGTGCATGAGGAGGAAGTTGAATCTAGCCGGGTGCAAATAGCTGGTTTGGTGACGAAGAATTTTTCGTCAATTGCAAGCCGCGTTGGAGGCAACGGTACCCTTCAAGATTACATGGAGAGAGACAAAGTTGTTGGTATTTGCGATTTGGATACGAGAGCCTTGGTGCGTCACATTCGGCAATCGGGTGCTATGAATGCAATCATTTGCAGCGATGGGACCAGTGAAGCCACTTTGGTAGAGATGTTGAATGCTGTGCCCTCGATGGCTGGCATGGAGCTAAGCAGTGAAGTCACGTGCTCAGAGGCTTACGACGCGCCTGCAACGGTTGATTCAAAATGCAAAGTGGCCTTGCTCGATTTGGGAGTGAAGACAAACATCATACGTTGCCTCACAGATCGTGGTTGCGACGTTCGTGTGTTTCCAATGGCAACAACAGCGGATGAAATGCTTGCTTGGTCTCCAGATGGTATTATGCTGTCAAATGGTCCGGGTGATCCCGGAGCCATGCTTGAGACGATCGAGACAGTGAAGGAACTCGTAAATGGCGGAAAGCCGATTTTTGGCATTTGTCTTGGGCATCAAGTTTTGGCGTTGAGTCAGGGCTTGAAGACCATTAAAATGTTTAACGGACACCGTGGAGTGAATCATCCCATCAAGAATCTGATTACGGGCAAGGCTGAGATTACCTCGCAGAACCACGGATTTGTTGTTGATCGGGATTCGGTAGAAGCAAATCAAGCGGTGGAGGTAACGCATACGCACTTGAATGATGATACTGTTGCAGGAATTGCAATTACAGGACAGCCAGTATTTTCAGTGCAGTACCATCCTGAAGCTTCTGCAGGGCCGCACGATAGCCGTTATCTTTTCGATCAATTCGTTGAGAATATGACACGTGTGGAGGTCCTCGCTTGATTGCGTACCTTCGCGTCGCGTTTAAGCAATCGCCTGGAAATGTCCCAGGCTGTGCGCCTTGCACAACACCAACTTTTTACAGATTACAATGAGCTACATTGATCACGTTCAGGCCCGTCAAATTCTTGATTCTCGCGGCAACCCTACCATCGAAGTAGATGTTATAACTGGCGATGGCTCCATGGGCCGAGCTGCAGTTCCGTCTGGCGCTTCAACTGGAATACATGAGGCTGTTGAGTTGCGTGATGGTGAGAAAGAGTGGATGGGCAAAGGCGTTTCACAGGCTATAAAGCACGTGAATGAGGTGTTGGGCGATGAACTCAACGGATTCGATGTGTTTGACCAGCGTGCGATAGATCAAATCATGATTGATTTGGATGGCACGGCCAACAAGGGCAAAATTGGAGCCAACGCTATTTTGGGTGTATCCCTTGCTGTGGCTCATGCTGCAGCAGATTGCTCAGGTCAGCCATTGTACCGATACGTGGGTGGTGTCAACGCTCATACGCTGCCCGTGCCTATGATGAACATCTTGAACGGTGGATCACATGCGGACAATAAAATTGACATTCAGGAATTCATGGTTATGCCTGTCGGTGCGGAGACTTTCTCAGATGGACTGCGCATGGGAACAGAGGTTTTCCATTCCTTGAAGAAGGTCTTGCAGAAACGCGGACACTCAACGAACGTAGGCGATGAGGGTGGATTTGCGCCGAACTTAGGTTCCAATCAGGAAGCCATTGAGGTTGTGATTGAGGCTGTTGAAAAGGCAGGCTACCGTCCGGGTGAAGATTTGTTGATTGCATTGGACGCAGCTGCGTCTGAGTTCTATCACGCTGAAAGCAACCGTTACATTTTCGAATCAACTGGCGATAAAATGACGGGTTCCGAACTCGTAGATTTTTGGAAAGGTTGGTCAGATAAGTATCCGATCATAAGCATTGAGGATGGCTTGGCAGAAGATGACTGGGATGCTTGGAAACAATTGACGGATGCCGTTGGCGATAAAGTCCAATTGGTCGGTGATGATTTGTTCGTTACCAACACACACCGTTTGGCGCGTGGCATTGAGAACAACATTGCGAATTCGATTCTTGTCAAAGTCAATCAAATTGGAACACTCACCGAAACGATTGATGCTGTGAGCCTTGCACACCGCAGTGGTTACACCAGTGTGATGAGTCACCGAAGTGGAGAGACAGAGGACACGACGATCGCGGATTTAGCTGTGGCTTTGAATACAGGGCAAATCAAGACAGGATCGGCCAGCCGGTCAGATCGAGTTGCGAAGTACAATCAGTTGCTCCGCATTGAAGAAGAATTGGGAGAGGCTGCGATTTACCGCGGCACTGCCTTCCGAGGATAAACCCCGATCTGGGGTTTAGTCTTTGCTGAAGTCGGCCGCATCGATTTGACCGGGGACTTGCAGCAGCAGGCCGTAGATTCTGAACTCGGTGCGCTCATTTTCTTCGTGGCAATAAAACGCACAAGGCTCTCCAGGCTCGCAATCATTGCTGATTTCTGAGATTCCTTTGCCAAGGCTGAGCAGTTGCTTGGAAGAAACTCCACGCCGCAGCAATGCTGTTTCCAATTGGATGCCTCGGTTCTTAGAGAGGCGGTTGGAAGGTTCGTCTGACTTGTCCAATTCCGAGGCATCTTCATGGGTTCTGATTTCCATGAAAATGTCAGGATTGAGCTTGAGGAAATCCGCCAATTCATCCAATTCGAGTTGCCCTTTTCGGGAGAGTTTACTGGTGCCTTCTGACCATTCGATTGCTGCCAATTGGAAAGGTGTGCCTCCCATGTATTTTGAGGCGAAGTTTGCGTCATTCAGCATCCGAACCTTGGCCATTGCAATGTCCCATTGACCCGTGGTTTCAGTTGTGGTGACGATCGTTTGTTCGAGAATGAACCCTGGAGCGCTTGCTTCGACCCGATAAGCCCTGTTCGGAGGTAAGCTCACCGAGGCGTATCCGTTGATGTCTGTGCGCAAGTCCCATGCTGAGCCGTCGCGTGTGTCAATCCATCGAAGAGATACACGTGGCAATGCCATCCCAGAGCTATAGTCTGTGACTTGAATCTCGATGGTCGTGGGAGTTTCGATTGAGCTCAGCCGGTAGACTTGATCCCACCCCGATCGATTCGAGCAGACGAATGCAGATCCATCGTCATACGGAGCGTAGGAAAAGTCGTCGGCTAAGGTGTTCACCGGGAAACCCATTCGGATCGGTTTGGTCCAGGCAGATCCATCGCGCCAATGCCGTTTCGCAAGCTCTACGGTGGGGTCAATCTCCGTCCAAAACACGTCCAGTCCGCCAAGAGTTGGGTGACCGTTAGAGGCGAAGTACAGCCGGCCATTGCCGTCCAAGGCAGGGAATACATCGTCTCCTTCAGAGTTCACTTCAGGTCCCAGATTCAACGGCTCTTCCCAAAAAGTTCCGTTGCGCTCTGACACCCAAATATCCATTCCGCCTTGGGATTCAGGCGAGGGGATATCCGATGCGAAATACATTTTAGTGCCATCTGGAGACCAAGTGGGGTGCGCAAAAACATAGCCCTTTTCAACAAATGGGAAAGGTCGTGACTCACTCCACGCTCCGCTGGCTGTGCGGCTGGAAATGAGCAATTGGAATCCACCAACTTGTGGGTCACCGAACCAACCCAGGCCGTCGGGGTTTTTCTTGGAATACGCAATGGATCGACCATTGGGGGAGATGTTGACCATTCCGTCATGTTCTGGCAAATCCCATATTTCAATGTCTGCAGCCTTCATCACTTTGCGTGTGGATGACTTGAGATCCATGCTCCAGGTTTCATTGCGGTCCAGGCGGGCGTAGTGATCTGTCTCTCCCCATCTCCAGGGTTCACTCG
>Ga0208947_1000054_pt1 | contig 54518 bp, 45 predicted proteins | sample AOAMet1_04_M0_20_2_FD_188226 | JGI IMG/M metagenome (GOLD analysis project Ga0208947, IMG submission 188226) | Ammonia-oxidizing marine microbial communities from Monterey Bay, California, USA - CAN11_04_M0_20 (SPAdes) | ecosystem: Environmental > Aquatic > Marine > Intertidal zone | place... | reverse complement strand
GGCAATGATGCAGGTTTCGCGCAGGGCGTAGGTATCTACGTCGACGATGTTTACCTTAACCGTGTCAGCGGTGCACTGCTTGACCTTTACGATATCGAACGAGTTGAAGTGCTCAAGGGGCCGCAGGGCAACCTCTATGGGCGTAACACTATCGGTGGCGCCATCAAGTACATCAGCCGTGCTCCAACAGAAGAAACCGAAGGAAGCCTAGAAGTAAAAACCGGATCGGACAGTCTTATTAAAGTCAAAGGCGGCATCTCTGGCGCACTTTCAGACAACCTTCTGGCCGGTGTTAGCTTCTCCGTTACAAACCGTGATGGCTATCAAACCAATCTCTTCGATGGCGGAGAGTATGCTAGCGAAGACAAGACCGCAATTCGCGGTACACTTCTATGGAATGCATCAAACACAGTTTCTGTGAAATTGACCGCTGATATATTCCAAGATAATTCAGCTCCCGTTATCGCCAATCGCGTCGCCATAGAACAGACAGGCGCTGCAGGTCTGGACACTTTCAGTTTCCTCCTCGGTGGCGCGAGTATGTTTCTCCCTGGATCAGGCTTCCTGCAGGAACCTATAGACACGAGCCTTCCAACTGATGTCGATCAAGTCAATACAGCGCACACCACAAATGGTTTTGATCGCTTTGAGATCGACTCAAAAAATGTTTCTGCCACGGTCAACTGGGACATCAATGATCGTTGGAGTGTGAAGTCAGTCACTTCGCAAAGAAACCTCGACAATGTATTGCCGTTCGATTTCGACGGCAGTCATCAGGTGTTTATCAACACGATTCATGATCGTGAGCAAGAAGACTTTAGCCAGGAATTGCAGTTCAATTATTCAGGTGACAGTGTAAATGGCGTTTTCGGTCTCTACTATTTAGACGCTACCCAATCGGTTCAAAACTTTACAGAACAATCACCTCTACTCAGGATTTTGACCGCGCACGATCGGATCGGAAGTCAGGATGATCGGAACACGAAGTCACTTTCTGTCTTCGGCAATATCGATTGGGATATTAATGAACAATGGCAGCTCTCGCTGGGCGGTCGATACACCAAAGATAAAAAGGACATCACCCAAGCATCTGACGTAACGATTACACAGTACGCGGCAGCATTCACAAGTTTAACCGGTCAAGCGCCCTTAGTACTTGCACCTGGCCAGGAAGCAGCTTTCTCATCTCTGCCTTTCTTCCAGTTCTTCATTCCACATTTCGGCAACGATGGTTCTTTTCTTAGCACTGGCAACCAAGTTGATGTAGAAACCTTTTCTACATTCAGAACTGGTAGCGACGAATGGACTGAATTTTCACCTAGTGCGAAGATTGCATTCCGTCCAAATCAAGATATGTTGCTTTATGCCGGCTTCTCGTCAGGTTTTAAGTCAGGTGGATTCGATACTTCCGGGTCAGAGACTAGAACCGTTTCCTATAAGCCTGAGATTGTTGATACTTTCAGCGTAGGTTTAAAGTCAACACTCGCCAACGGCAGTCTTCAACTTAATATGGAACTGTTCAGCAATGACTACACTGAGAAGCAGCTACAGTCTATCGCCCTCCTACCCACCGGGCTTGAATCGATCACTGACAATGTCGGTAAGGTTGAATCAACTGGGGCTGAAATTGAGGTTATCTGGTTACCGCCAGTCGAAGGACTTACAGTTAATCTAAATCTGGGCTTCCTGAATTCAGACATCGAAGAGTTCATCGAATTGCAGGACGACGGTGCTGGCGGCTTTACTGAAGTTAACGTTGCGAGCAACTTTGAATTGGGTTACGCACCAGAAACAACCGCTCAAGCCGGCGTTCGATACGACTTTGCTATCGAGGGCAATCAAATAACGCTCGGAACCAATGTCGCCTATCGCTCAGAGTTGTTTACCAATTCACCAATTAACATCACCAACCCCTTCTTCCTAAACGCTGAGTCTGAGAGTCGCACAATCTGGAATGCAATGCTGGCGTTTCAATCAGAATCTGGCCACTGGCGTGTAGCGCTTGAGGGTAAGAACTTAAGCGACGAAAGATCGCTGGTCAATACGTTCAATGTGACGAACTTCATCACGGGTGGTTATACTCGCGGACGAACTTGGGCGTTATCTGTTCGTTATGATATCTAGTTAAAAAGTATCTATTGGCAAGACTGCAATTATCTTTTCTCTCTTATTGCAGTCTTGCCAAGCCCTTTTAATCAAAACGCATTCACTTCCAACACGCCTTTTTGTTTTTGGTCAATCGCTGCTACTCAATCAGCGTTACAGCCAGCACTTGGCAACTCGTTATTCAAAACATATTTAGACATTTCGCGAACTCATAAATAACTTAGGCCTTAACAAATACGAGCAGATGGAAACCAAGAATGATCAAAAGTGCCGCATTACTACTCCTAGCGATATGGTCTTCACTGACTTACGCGGCTGAGAGCAGCGACAATATTGACAGCATGCTACTGCCGCTAAATGGCGCAGAAAACGTGCGAGATCTAGGCGGCTATCTGACGAAAGATAATCAAATCGTACGCCCTCGGCTCGTCTACCGCGCTGACAGCCTGGCGGCCCTAGATGATACAGATCTTGCTTACCTGAAAACGCTTAATCTATCTGCAATCACCGACTTAAGAAGCGCGCCCGAGAGAATTGCTGCACCTGATCGACTTCCGTTACAGTCTCCACCCATCAAGTACAACACCCTCACCATTAACAATACAGCGGTAAACATTCCTGAACTGCGCAAGAAAATATTCGAGGGGCGTTTGTCGACTAGTGAGCTGCTTGCGCTCACCAACCGCGAAAGCTACGTTACCGACCCAGTCATAAGGCGCGAATGGGGAAACTGGCTTAAAAGCCTCACACACCCCGGCAACGTGCCTCATCTTTTTCATTGCACTGCAGGTAAAGACCGGACAGGGTTTGCTGCAGCTATTTTGCTGCTGACACTGGGCGTTAGTGAACAGCAGGTCATTGAGGACTTTCTATTAAGCAACACTTTCCTTGCAGATCAAATCGACAAAAACCTGCAAAAAATCGCTTCGAGCTCGAAAACGCCGGTGAATGAAACAGCACTCCGTCAGGTGCTTGGTGTTACCTCGTCCAGTCTCGAGGGCGCGTTTGCCAAGATGCGAAGTTCGTACGGCTCCATAGAAAACTTCATTGAACAAGGCTTGGGGATTGAGCAAAAAACACGAGAGAAACTCAAAGAAACATTCTTGGAGGATTTCACGACTATGAGTAATCGCCTAACTTCGCGCGAAATCATACAGACTTTTGCCAACGTTAGAGACGAGGCAACATTGAGCGATGCCCACGGGACCCGCGCAGTGAACCACTGGAATGCAGACGGTACTTTCACTAACGAGTGGTCCAACGAGTTTGCTCGTGGAACAGTCACCGGCAGTTGGTTGTCTGATAACAACCTACGCTGCGTAATCATTGCAGAGGGGCTTCCAGAGCTGAAAGGAGACCGGAGGTGTAGCCCAATTTATCGCTTCAAACACCATTACTTTTCTGTAAACCCCGACGGAACCATTCACGCGCGACATCTACTGTCGCCAATTGAAGCCCCTTAATAAAAACGATTGACCCTACCGCGTGGCTCCAGATACCGATACGCGCATTGTGGGAAATCGAGAATCAACGCAAACAACAGTCTAGGCAAGTTGCGTCAGCACAAGCGAACGCGAAGGAGGCCAGTTCACTGCCCTATCAGAATGACGAGCTGTCCCCATTAACCGAACCGCTCACGCAATAAATTCTTCTGTACCTTTCCCATCGCATTGCGCGGCAAGGCATCAATTGTCTCAACCCGTTTTGGTACTTTAAAATTGGCCAATAGCGCCCTGCAGTGAGCAATAACTTCATCACCCGAGGGTGCCTCGCTATCCGGGACAATAACTGCCAGCGCTACCTCACCAAAATCCGCGTGGGAAACACCCACCACAGCTGATTCCTTCACCCCAGCCATATCATCGATAACAAGTTCGATTTCCTTGGGGTAAACATTTAAACCGCCGCTAATTATCATATCCTTTGAACGACCTACAATGGACACATAACCATCAGCATCTTTCGTCGCCTTGTCACCGGTGTTGAAGAACCCATCTTCGGTGAAATCCTCGGCTGTTTTTTCAGGCATTCTCCAGTAGCCAGGAAAAACATTGGGCCCTTGAACCTGCAAGTTACCGGTCTCACCTACTGGGAGAACCTCTCCGGCATCATCGACAACCCTCGCGGTCACGCCCGGCAGCGCCGGTCCCACTGTACCCGCACGCCTTTCACCCTCAAGGGGATTTGAGGTATTCATGCCAGTTTCGGTCATGCCGTAGCGTTCGAGAATGGTATGGCCACAACGCGTCTGAAAATCTTCAAATGTTTCCGATAACAAAGGGGCCGAGCCCGAAACAAACAGTCGCATGTTGGTACAACACGCCGAGCCAAAATTCGGATTTGATAACAGGCGCGTGTAATAAGTCGGCACACCCATCATCACAGTGCATCCTGGCAGCGCTGCAACCGCTGCTGAATCGGAATAGCCGCTATGCCAAACCATGCTGGCACCGCTCATCAGGACGCAGCTCACACCCACAAACAGACCGTGAACATGATAAATCGGTAACATGTGTAATAATCGGTCGGTAGCAGTGAATCCCCAGGCACTCACAAGCGTCTCGGCATTTTTTCGCAGATTGTCATGACTTAACATGATGCCTTTTGGTTGCCCCGTGGTGCCGGAGGAATAGAGCAAAGCAGCCATGTCGCTACCAAGCACTTCCGCAGCCTCAAAGTCAGCATTATTTGTCTCTGCCTTCTCTGTCAGCGTCCCATTGCCATCCGCATTGAGCGTAAGCAAGGCGTTGACACCCGGACCTGCTTCTGTCGCGGAAAGAGCTGACTCAATTGTTGCCAGGGAATCGGCATCGCAGACCACTATTGTGGGCTCGGCGTTACCCAGAAAATACTCTAGTTCAGAAGCCTTGTAAGCTGTATTAAGCGGGTGGTAAACCAATCCCGCGCGAAGGCAGGCAAGATAAAGAAACAGGTTTTCGACGGACTTCTCTACCTGAACCGTGACCCTGTCACCGGATTTTGCACCCAACGCAATTAAACAGTTTGCGATACGTGCTGAGGCCTCGTCGGCCTCTCGGTAAGAGACACTGCGCCCATCGGCGGTCGCCAGCAACTCTGTTTCGTGATCAGACGGAAAATGTCGTTTGAAGTGCGCAAAAAGGTTGGCATTACTGCTCATACATAAGGTTCCTGAGCCAGATGTTTTTATTAGCCGACAATTGTAAAGCAATTTTCTAAGCGCCGTCGAATCTCTGGCTAGCTAGTTCAGAAAGACAATTCAGAAGAACTGATGCTTATAGCTGTTCCAGATAAGAGTGACATGTTAAATTCCTGCGGTTATTTTTTGAATCAAAGCAGCCCGGCTGCACGTAAAAGAAAGCAAAGGAGCCGCTTCATGACCCATCCAGATCAAACACCCTATCAAGAGGCCGACGCATGTCTGACTCTCATGCGCGCAGAAGTTGACGCAGGACTGCAACATTTGAATCGCGCGTGCAGTTCAGAGGGCAGACTATCCGCAGAACAATTGGATGCCCATCAAGAAGTTAGCTACGAACTTGCATTTTGTATCGCGGAACTAGAGGCTTCCATCGTCATGCTACGGTACGCGCAACAAGTCTCTACTCAGGACGAAATGTGCGAACCCATGGCGCTTTCTTTTTGCGCGGAAAATATTCGCGCCGTATGGCAGCGCCTGCTGACCCACGCAACAGAATTAGCGCTTTCAAACCGACACCTGCTCGACCTGATGGGCAGCGAACCGCTTGCTGGCTTTCTTGCCCGCTTTGGCGACATCTCTCAGATCGCTGCTATTGGTGCAGCGCTGTTAGCCAGAGGTAATGCGCGGCTACCAAGCGGGCTGGATGGAGAAAAGGACATGGTTCGCGATAGCTTCGCCCGATTCGCGGAGGATGTGGTCATGCCGCTGGCAGAAGAGATTCATCGTTTTGATCAAGACATCCCGGACGAAATCATATCGGCGGCAGCAGATATGGGCTGTTTCGGTTCCTGTATCCCAGAGCGCTTTGGTGGCCTGATGCCCGATGAGCGAAGTGACAGCCTCGGTATGCTTGTGGTGACAGAGGAGCTGTCTCGCGGTTCACTGGGCGCCGCAGGCAGCCTTATCACACGTCCTGAAATAGCAGCACGCGCACTACTTCTGGGCGGAACTGAGGAACAAAAGTCTACCTGGTTACCGCGCATGGCGGCCGGAGAAAAACTTGTTGGTATCTCAATCACCGAACCGGACTTTGGCTCAGACGTCGCTTCGCTGTCGCTTAAAGCAACAAAGGTTGACGGCGGCTGGCAACTTAATGGCGCGAAAACCTGGTGTACATTTGCGGGCCGAGCGGACGTGCTGGTTGTCATCGCACGCAGCAACCCTGACAGAAACTCACCAGAGGGTAAGGGTCATAAAGGATTAAGCATGTTTTTAGTTGAGAAACCCCGATTTATGGGTCACGAATTCAGCTACGAAAACCCTACAGGGGGCAAGCTTGTGGGCAAGTCTATTCCCACCATCGGTTATCGCGGCATGCACTCTTTTGACCTGTCTTTTGAAGAACTGTTTGTACCCGACGCTGCGCTTGTGGGCGGAGACGAAGGACAAGGTAAAGGTTTTTACAACACCATGGCGGGATTGTCAGGTGGCAGGATTCAAACCGCAGCACGCGCCTCCGGCGTGATGCAGGCAGCGATCGAGCGGGCCGTGCGCTATGCAAACGATAGGAAGGTATTCGGTGCGCCCGTAGGCGACTATCAGCTAACCCAGGTAAAACTCGGCCGCATGCTATCGGCGCTCACCGCAGGACGCCAATTTAGCTACGCCGTAGCTAGAATGATGGATGAAGGCGGCGGAAAAATGGAAGCCAGTCTCGTAAAACTGTATAGCTGTAGAGCGGCAGAATGGGTAACCCGCGAGGCCATGCAGATCCACGGTGGTATGGGATACGCTGAGGAAAGTGACGTAAGCCGCTATTTTGTCGACGCACGTGTCTTGTCCATATTTGAGGGTGCAGAGGAAACTCTCGCGCTCAAGGTGATCGCTCGGGATCTGATCGCCAATGCTCGAGAAGAAAACTTAGGTTAAGACAACACCGAAACAATTTATAACACTTCTCAGGAGAGCACCATGCAGGACGTTCTATCGGGTTTACGCATCGTAGAAGGCAGTGCTTTTGTCGCTGCCCCCTCCGGCGGCATGACGCTTGCACAGCTGGGCGCAGACGTGATTCGCTTTGATCCGATCGGCGGAGGCATCGACTACCGTCGGTGGCCAGTGACGGAAAACAACGAGAGTATCTATTGGCATAGCCTGAACAAAGGCAAACGCTCGATTGCTGTGGATTTCAAGAAACCCGAGGGGCGGGAACTTCTCACGCAATTGATCACCTCTTCTGGCGATGACTGCGGTCTGTTTTCGACTAACTTCCCTGCTAAAGGTTGGCTGTCCGATGAAAGCCTTCGCGCTCACCGGAAAGACTTGATCTATATCAACCTGACCGGCGACCGTCACGGCGGCAGTGCCTTGGACTACACTGTTAACAGCAGACTAGGCTTGCCCTTTTTGACTGGCACCAACGCCGGCACTGAAGGTGCACCGATTAACAACCCACTACCAGCATGGGATGTTATCGCTGGGCAACACATTGCGATTGGTTTACTTGCGGCGGAACGGCAACGAAGCCGCACGGGCAAAGGCCAATTCGTCAAGCTAGCACTGGCTGATGTCGCGTTCGCCACCATGGGACATCTTGGATACATTGGCGAGGCAATGATTAACCAGGGTGAGGGTAAGCGTGAAGCGATTGGCAATCATATCTACGGCACTTTTGGACGAGACTTTAAAAGCCGCGACGGACAGCGTGTGATGATCGTCGGCGTTAGCGCAAATCAATGGCAATCGATCCTAAAAGTGACTGGGCAGACAGACGCGATTGCAGAGCTGGGCAACAGGTTAGGCTTGGATTTCAATCGGGAAGGTGATCGTTATGAAGGTCGCGAGGCCATTTGCGATCAACTTGAACCATGGTTTGCTGAAAGAGATTTTGGTCCGCTGGTGGAGGCACTAGAAGCTGCAGGCGTTTGTTGGGGCAAATACCAAACAGTCACAGAAATGGTCAGCTCAGACCCTGACTGCACGATCGATAATCCCCTATTCGAATCAGTTGAACAACCCGGTATCGGCACATATCTGGTTCCTCAAAACCCTCTTGGGTTTACAGCGGCTGAAAGACATCCGATACGTCCAGCGCCACGATTGGGTCAGCACACTGATGAAATTCTTGCGGATATTCTTGGCCTCGGCAGCAGCGAGATTGGTCGCTATCATGACGAGGGTATTGTTGCGGGGGACTGATCGATCAAACTGGCGGCAGCGAAAGTCGGCGCGTTTTCATTTTTGGTCGAGCCGGACCATGAAATATACTGAAACGAAATATAGAAGAAGGACCTAAGATATGGCATTTTTTGTTCGCGACGATATCAGCCTCTACTATGAAGTTCATGGTGAAGGGTATCCAATATTACTTATTGCACCGGGTGGCATGAGGTCAGCCGTGAGTTTCTGGCAAGGGTCAGAATGGAACCCTATAACAGCCCTCGCCCCACATTTTCGCGTTATCGCGATGGATCAACGCAACGCGGGCCAATCAAAGGGGCCTGTGTCGGGCAATGATGGTTGGCACAGTTATACTGAAGACCAACTTGCGTTGCTCGATCACCTCGGTATTCAAAAAGCACACGTGTTAGGCGGCTGCATTGGTGGTCCCTACGCATTCGGCTTAATGCAAGCGGCACCTGACAGAATTACAGCGGCCGTGCTGCAACAATCTATTGGCTTCGACGGCACCAATCGTCCGCTAATGTACGATATGTTTGATAGCTGGAAAGAGGGTTTGAAGCGAGATATGCCCGACGTGACCGATGCGGAATGGGCAACATTCAGGGGCAATATGTACGACGGTGATTTTGATTTCAATGTGGGCCGGGATTTTGTTGCGACGTGTCAGGTACCAATGCTTGTGCTCATGGGAAATGATGCCTACCACCCGATGCAAACATCGCGGGAGATCGCAGAAATAGCACCGAAGGCCACATTAATTGAAGACTGGAAGTCCAAACCCGATAACACCGCCCGAAGTGTTATCGCGTTTTTACAGCGCCACCCTTAAAAGCCTCTCGATCGCTTTATTCAACGCGGATAGTCGCTTTCTCGATCTTCACCTGTTCACTGGTTTGCCCAGAGCGACTACCCGCCGCTTCAAGCATCGCGAGCGTTTCTTCTCCTGAAACAATCTCACCGAAGATCGTGTGTTTTCCATCAAGGTATTGAGTTGGCACAAAAGTGATAAAAAATTGACTACCATCGGTGCCTGGACCTGCATTTGCCATACTTAACAACCCGGGCTTGTCGTGACTGGTAGTCCCATCAAATTCCCCCGCATATCGATAACCCGGTCCTCCGCGCCCCGTCCCTGTGGGGTCACCACCCTGCGCCATAAATCCCGGGATGATTCGATGAAAAACCACATCATCATAAAAACCGGCATCTGTTAGAAATTTGGTGCTTGACGCATGCATGGGTGCACTTTCGTGATAGAGCCTGAATGACATCGTGCCTTTGTTTGTCACTAGATCCCAATAATAGGTTTTACCAGCCTCGAAAGAAAACATCGCTGGTAGCGCCAAGTTTTGTTTCCAATCCGGATTGCTGCGGTCGATATTATCGGCTGGCTCATATTGAGAGCTTGTCATTTTTTCCTCAGCTTCACCTGCTTCACCTGTTCCACTCATGGCACGGTCTTCCCCTTCGCAGGAAGCCAAGAAGAGTGTCATTAAAAGGGTCAAGCCAGTTAATTTCAAAATTTCACACATAGGTTTCGGTCCGGATCTATTTGGTAGAACATTTTCACAGAATTGCGTTCATTAAGGCAATAACAAAGCCATAGTTGTGATACCGTGTTTGCCCTATCTAGGGCCTAACGATCGGAAACCTTGTTTTCTGAAAGGCGCGAAGAACAATAAAGAAGATAAAACCAACATAAGAATATTTTAATGACAGAGCAGAAAAACCCTGATTCTTTAGCAATTCAGCAAGTATCCGAGCAGACCGACTCAAGTAACAAAAATGACTACTCATCCGCCGCCACAAAGTACTACGCGCTGGGATTGCTCACTATTGTTTATAGCTTCAATTTCATTGATCGGCAATTGTTATCTATCCTGCAGGAATCTATAAAAGAGGAACTACTGCTATCCGATAGCCAGCTCGGCTTGTTAACCGGCTTCGCGTTCGCCGTATTTTACGTCACAGCTGGCATACCTATCGCGAGATTCGCCGACCGCTCTAACAGACGAAACATCATCGCTTTTTCAGTTGGGCTATGGAGCTTAATGACCGCCCTGAGCGGACTAGTACAGAATTATGCCCAATTATTGATTGCGCGAATCGGCGTTGGGGTTGGTGAAGCGGGTGGCAGCCCACCCTCTCATTCGATCATCTCAGACATATTCCCGGTTGAGTCACGGGCCAGTGCAATTTCGTTTTATTCAACTGGGGTAAATCTGGGCATCCTATTTGGTTTTCTACTTGGCGGCTGGCTGAATGAATTTTTCGGCTGGCGAACTGCATTTTTTGTTGTTGGCGCCCCCGGCATTATCATTGCAATCATCGTTCGTTTCACCCTTAAAGAACCTATCAGGGGCCTTTCTGAAAACAAACAGGTGACCCAAGACGCTGTGCCCTTCAAGGAAGTGTTACTGGTGCTGTGGCACAGTATTTCGTTTCGTCATCTCGCATTGGGCGCAGCACTCAATGCATTTGCTTCCTACAGCACGAGTAACTGGACCGCATCTTTCTTTATCCGCACCCACGATATGACAACCGGCGAACTCGGAACTTGGCTCGCATTAATCATTGGGCTCGGCGGCGCTATCGGGGTACTTGGTGGTGGGCTGATCGCTGATCGCTTGGGAAGAAAAGACAAACGCTGGTATGCATGGATACCGGCCATCGCTGGTTTTGTCAGCGTACCCTTTATGATCGGGGTATACACCGCAGAGAACGCATACATTGCGCTGATGTGCGCCGTCGTGCCAGGAGTCATGTTTAATGTTTATCTAGGCAATACTATCGCTACAACCCATGGCCTTGTGGGTCTGAGAATGCGGGCAACCGCCTCGGCGATATTATTCCTGATTCTCAACATGATCGGCCTGGGTATTGGCCCTTGGGCAGTGGGTATTTTAAGCGACTCGTTTGCGGCCTCGCTGGGTGATGATTCGCTGCGCTATGCAATGCTTTATATTATCCCACCGATGATGTTCTGGTCTGCGTGTCACTTCTTCCGTGCCGCGAAAACACTGCGGGAAGATTTGGCAGCGGCACCCGACTAAATTTCTGCCTCTTCACCGGGTCGAGAGAAAAACTCTTCACCGCTGCTTTTCAATTGCGGCGGTACTTTTCGTGGCACGTGAATACCAATGGCACGCTTTGCATTCATATACTCATGAAGAATTTTTTGACCAGTGGGATTCCCCTTGAACCAATAAGGCGGAAAAGCCACGTCGGTTGGTTCCTCGTGCCAATGATCTTTGTACCTCAGGTAATGATCAACATTTGCATCAGCATCACCGAGGTGCGTTACCATTATCTCTTTATCCACCTTTACCCTGAAAACAATGTTCTCCACTTTGGCGCGTGCTGGCCAGCCTGAGTGGGGAATTCTCACCGCATCAATTTCCAACTTACCTCGCCGCAGACGCCAAACAGGGTCACCAAATTCGAGGGAAACGCCGGTGACTCTTGCAACAACAGATTCGAACCCTGATTGCATTCTTAGAGAGCGCACCGCTTGCGCGGGCGCATAAAGATGAACATTAGGCCAACGTTGCAGATACATCATCATGTCATCAGCGGAGAAGTGGTCACCATGCGCATGACTCACAAAAATAGCATTGATGTTGTTAAACGGCGCTTTGCCCTCAAAAATATCAGAGCGCATCTGATCAGGTACCAACTGATAATACCCATAGTCCTGATGAAAGAATGGATCGAACAGTAACTTCACTTCACCCGATTGAATGAGCAGCGCTTCATTGCCCAGATACATGGCTTTTCCTTGCGATGCCCCTCTTGTCGCTTCACCGCTGTAACTGTCGGGTATCATGCCGAACACAAAAACCAGCATCAACACGCTCGCCCAACTCAGCGGCAATCTGCAGGGTCGATAGAGTACGGCCTTAATTTCACATCTGCCTAACATTGTTCTTCACCAACAGGTCTACCATCAATATCTTATCCTGCTTCTACATTCATCTGCGTTACCGGGAGAAGAGGAACACAGCGAAGCCGATCCAGCTCATCAGCAGTAACATCCATGGAAGGAAATTTGGCCTTCGGTCTGCATCTACAACAATTTCTTGTTCCGCATCTTCAACCTGCTTTGCCCGAGCTTGCTTTTTACGTGCTTTGTCACGATCTCTGGCTTTTGACTTCTCGTTTTTTCTGTATTCAGCAATACCCTTTTCAATACCCTGCGCTATCAGCCTGGTCTGCTCTTTCGTTTGTCCCGGTCGCTGCGTGCCTTTTGCTATTTTCAAAGCTTCGGCCTTGACTTCATTTGAATAGTTCTCGGTCATCGCTTGTAATCCATCACAATAGTCCTGTTTGAATTCCGCATATCATTACGATTTTCCCTTCATGAATCAATCTCGTATAGTTGACTTAATGCTAAACAGACATCACTGCCACATTCACGAGAAGATTTTTCCGTGAGGTATTAACTGTATTTCGTCCTCATCTTACACAACGACAACGGTCGTGTTGAACAATACCCATCAATCCCAAGGAACTCACATGTCATCTTCATCGCCAATCAATATGAAAGCTATAGTCGCAACAGCGTCCGGTCCCTCTTTGACCAGTGTGCCCGTTCCTAAACCGGGACCCGATCACGTATTGGTAAAAGTGCACGCTGCAGCATTAAACAGAGCAGACTTGGGCATGCTTAAGGGACGATCACACGGCAATGTTGGCGGCGCGGGCACACCGCTGGGACTTGAATGGGCTGGCGAAGTTGAGCAGATCGGCGAAGCAGTAAAAAATTGGCAAGTCGGTGACCGTGTGATGGCCGCGGGTGGCAACGCCTTCGCTGAATATGCCATTGGCCACTGCGACAGAATCTATCCTGCGCCTACCGAATTGAGCTATGAGGAAGCAGCGACACTACCTATTGCCTTGCAAACTGAACATGATGCTATCGTCACCAATGGTCAACTTTTACCTGGTCAAAGTATTCTAGTCCAGGGTGCCAGTTCAGGCGTTGGCTTGATGGCGATGCAAATTGCTAAAGCATTTGGCGCAGGTCTGGTAATCGGCACATCAACTAATGAGGCTCGTCGAGAACAACTGGCGAAATATGGTGCAGACATTGTGGTTAACAGCAACGATGAACATTGGGTAAAGCAAGTGATCGACGCAACAGACGGAAACGGCGTTGATCTGACGATTGACCACGTTTCAGGTCCAGTAGGTAACGCTAACATGAAGGCGACAAAAGTCGGTGGACGCATCATCAACGTTGGACGTCTAGGTGGTATGCACGGCGACTTCAACTACGATTTGCATGCACTACGGCGTATTCAGTATCTGGGGGTGACCTTTAGAACAAGAACCGGCAAAGAAGTCTCATCGATTGTCAAAAAAGTGACCGAATCGCTCTTATCATCTTTTACTGGTCAAGAGTTGCAGCTACCGATTCACCAGATTTTTCCACTCGCAGAAGCGACTGACGCACTTGCGATGATGGGGAGAAATGAGCATTTCGGCAAAATCGTGCTACGCGTGGTTTAAGATAGCCTGATCCTCGCTAAGGTTGCCTTAGACTCCACGGAATACTGAAACGTAACAATGAATGATCTATAGTCTCTCTCGGGACTAGCGAACAAACAGGGATAACAAAATGACTTTAAAAATAGTGGGTGCTGGGTTTGGGCGTACCGGAACACTATCAATGAAATCTGCCCTGGAAATGCTTGGCTTCGGCCCTTGTCACCATATGATGGAAGTGTTTGGTAAACCTGATCACATTGCGCTCTGGCAAGATGCTGCTGATGGCAAGCAGGTAGATTGGTCAGCTGTGTTCGAGGGTTACAACAGCGCGGTCGACTGGCCCGTGTGCACTTTCTGGGAGCAGCTTGCCGAACAATACCCAGAATCAAAAGTCATTCTGACCCTGCGCGACCCAGACAAATGGTACGACAGCGTCATTGCAACCATATTCCGAGGGTGGCTGGGTGGAACCAAAGAAACAACGGACCCACATGCATTAATGGTGAAAAAACTGATTTTGGAAGACACTTTTGGCGGCGACGTATCCAATCGACAACATGCGATTTCTATCTTTAATAAACATAATCAACATGTCATCGACACACTACCCAAAGAACGCCTATTGGTTTTTGAAGCGAGCCAAGGATGGGAACCCCTGTGTGACTTCCTGGAAGTACCCATGCCCGCAGAAGATTATCCGAACTCTAATTCCACATCTGACTTTCAGAAACGATTTCAACAGCGAACATCAGCGCCTGAAAATGAATGAGCAGAAAGAAATGATGCAACAAATTAAGGACGTGTCATGAAGACAATGATATTCATTGCCGCATTGACACTTCTCGCAAGTTGCAATCAGAACCAGCGCAACACCACCGCAAGTTCGTTAGCAGCAAGCGATGAAATTTATCAGGAAGTCCGAGACATCGCTGATCAGTTTTTCGCGCATCGTCCCATGCAGGGTTTTAACCATACGATGTCGCTTGAGCAAGCTTACAACTGGCAGGACAGATTCGCAGAATATGTGCGGCCAACAATGGGACCCGTCATCGGTTACAAGACCGGTGGTCATGATCCCGGACCGGGTTTCCCAACTTTCCCACCCGAAGGAATCCGTGGACTGATGCTTGAGGGAATGATGCTGCCAAGCGGCACAGCGATAACGCTAGATCAGACCCGGCGAGGTTTTCTGGAAGCTGACTTTGCTTTTAGAGTCGGCAGCGTAGACATTAACCATGCACAAAGCGATATGGAGCTGCTCGCCGGTTTAGACGCCATCGTTCCCTTTGCTGAGATTCCCGATCCCTACTATGAACCTGGCACTCGAAGCATCAACGGCACAATCGTGGCTAACATGGGAAGCCGGATGTCTTTTGTTGGCGAACCTTTCATGATTGAAGCAAGCCCCGCAATGATGGAAAAAATTAATGCATTCAGCTTCGCTGTGCATGATGAAAACGGGGTCGAAATAGATACAGGAAGCATGGCAAATTGGTACAAACCCCTTGATGTTGTGCGCTGGCTGCGTGATCACGTCCATACATCGGGTAAATTACTTCAACCAGGGCAATTATTGTCACTTGGTAACATTGGCATCATTCGACAATTGCATGAGAATTCTCCGCGCGGGCCAGCCTATCAAAGCAACGCTTTTATTCTCAGCTACTATGACTTAAGTGATACGCCAATCAGTGTCACAATTAATATCAATCGACAATAAGAGCAGCACTATGACTTCGACCAAAATCGGCACTCCACTCTCTCAAAGCGCGCGAAAGGTGCTGCTATGCGGCGCAGGTGAACTTGGCAAAGAAGTGGCCATTGAGCTTCAACGCCTAGGTGTTGAGGTTATCGCTGTAGATCGCTATCCGCATGCGCCCGCAATGCAGGTTGCACACCGTTCTCACGTGGTCAACATGTTGGATGGCGAAGCATTGCGCAACGTGATCGAAGAAGAACAACCTGACCTAATTGTGCCTGAGATTGAGGCGATTGCCACGGACACATTAGCAGCGCTGGAAACCGAGGGGTTTACCGTTATTCCCACTGCGAAGGCAACCCAACTGACCATGAACCGCGAAGGTATTCGTCGACTTGCCGCAGAAGAGTTAGGTCTAAAAACCAGCGCCTATGAATTCGCTCAAACAAAACAGGCGTATCTTGAGGCGATTCGCAACGTTGGTTTACCCTGCGTGGTCAAGCCCATCATGAGCTCTTCAGGTAAAGGCCAATCGCTCGTAAGTGAAGAGAACGAGATCGACGACGCATGGGAATATGCCCAAGAAGGTGGTCGTGCCGGCAAAGGAAAAGTGATTGTAGAGGGGTTTGTAGATTTTGATTTTGAGATCACATTATTGACCATCAGACACCGCGACGGCACTAGCTTCTGTGCACCGATCGGTCATCGCCAAGAGGGAGGCGACTATCAGGAGTCTTGGCAGCCACAACCAATGAGCGAAGCCGCTTTGAAAGCATCACAGGAAATGGCCGAGAAGGTGACTTCTGCACTCGGTGGAAAAGGCCTGTTTGGTGTCGAGCTGTTTATCAAAGGGAATGAGGTTATTTTCAGCGAAGTTTCACCGCGCCCCCACGACACAGGGTTGGTGACACTTGCCTCTCAGGACTTATCAGAATTTGCCCTGCATGCCCGTGCGATCCTCGACCTACCTATTCCGCAAATTATTCAACGAGGTCCAGCGGCATCAAGCGTCATACTGGTTTCAGGGGATAGCAATAACATTCAATTCGGCAATCTTGAACAAGCCATTGCAGAACCCAACACCTACCTGAGACTGTTTGGTAAACCTGAGGTTGCGGGACGGCGGCGCATGGGCGTCGCGCTAGCAACCGCAGAAAGCGTAGATAAGGCAAGAGAGATCGCGAACAACTGTGCTAAAGCGGTTACGGTTGAGCTGCTGTAATCTGAATTTGTGCGGTTGCTCGTTGGGCAACCGGGTTTAACCGGTTACTTTCCTGAGCAACAATTTCGCCATTCGCATATGCAACGATCATCGTTCTCATTGACCGTGCCCAAAAGCGATTCAGATGGTCAGAGACTTTACTTGCGGCAATCTCTTCATCTTCACCAATCGCTATGTTATCCGCAATCTGGTTGATCATTTTGATCAGATGGTCCAATTCTCTCGTGGACATCGTCACCTCTCTGCTCGCATTTCTCTTTGGCCGTTCACCCGATGGTGTCCGACAGCCGCTGACCATTCGTATAAACGACATGTCGATCATCTCTGGAAAAACCCACCAGTGTAATACCCGCAGCCGCAGCTACATCAATCGCCAGCGAGGTTGGTGCTGAGACTGCCACAACAACTGCAATACCAGATTGTGCGGCTTTCGCCAGAATTTCGTAGCTGGCCCTGCTTGTCATCAATAAAAATCCCGGTGCCGCGAACGCTCCACCTGAGTACAAAGAACCTATCAGTTTGTCCAAGGCATTATGTCTGCCAACGTCCTCACAAACCTTCACGATGTTACCGCGGGTATCGCACCAAGCTGCACCGTGAACCGCACCGCTTAGAGCCTGTAACGGTTGATGCTGTGTCAGATTACCCGCCGCCATGTTGACTGCATCATGGCTGAGTGTAAACGTTGCTGTTGCAACAGGTAAGTCCTGCCGTAACTGTTCAAGAGATTCTGCCCCGCACAAACCACAACCACTTTGGCCGACAAGATTACGCCGCAGCTTTTTCAGACGAGCAAAACACCGATTTGATACCGTAATCGAAACCTCAATGCCGGCATCCCCACGTGCAATCGCTACGCCATAAATATCGTCGGGGTGATCGACAATGCCTTCGGTGAGACTAAACCCTACAGCGAAAGCGCGAAGATCAAGGGGACTCGCCATCATCACAGCATGAGATACGCCATTGTAAACCAGCGCTACAGGCACCTCTTCCGCGATCATGTCTCTTTGATTTGTCTCCTGCGGACCTGGCCACCTAGCGATAAGACGTTCAACCGCAGCTGGTCGATTTGCGTCTAGTTCCGGTTCCGCTTCCGGCCCCGCTTCAGCTTCCGATTTCACGTCGCTCATCACACAGGCTCCACTGCATTTTTAAGGAGCCCAAGCTGCGTGTCCGAGAATTGACGATGCGATCGCTGCCAATCGGATGTATCTATGACCTTACTGATTTGTACCGCAGTCACCTTGTATTCTGGGCAATTCGTCGCCCAATCAGAATTGTCCGTCGTCACAACATTCGCGCCACTATCAGGGTGATGAAAAGTGGTGTAAAGGACACCGGGTTGAACCCTGGCGGTAACGCATGCCGTTAGTACCGTATCACCCGCGCGGCTTTTCACTTGCACCAGATCACCATCAACAATTCCCCTGTCTTCGGCGTCATGGGGATGCACTTCCAGCAGGTCCCTATCATGCCAATCCGTGTTTGCGGTACGCCGAGTTTGCGCGCCAACATTATATTGCGACAGTATTCGCCCGGTGGTGAGTAAAAACGGAAAACGTTTATTCACTTTTTCGTCCGTTGCAACGTACTCAGTCACCGCAAAGAAACCCTTGCCGCGGACAAAGCTATCGACGTGCATCGTGGGTGTACCATTCGGTTGCTCCTTCGTACACGGCCACTGTATCGAACCTTCTGCAGCCAAGCGCTGGTAGGTGATGCCGCTAAAGGTAGGCGTCAGAGCCGCTATTTCATCCATAATCTCTGAAGGGTGGTTGTAGTTCATTTCATAACCGAGGGCATTGGACAACGCCGCCGTACCTTCCCAGTCAGCCTTACCGCTCAGGGGTGCCATAACTTTACGCACGGGGGATATCCGTCGCTCAGCATTGGTAAAAGTACCGTCTTTTTCTAGGAAGGATGCACCCGGCAAAAAGACATGAGCATATTTAGCGGTTTCATTCAGAAATATATCTTGGACTATCAGGCAATCAAGATTACCGAGAGCAGCCTCAACATGCCGTGTGTCAGGGTCAGACTGGGCGATATCCTCACCCTGACAATACAACCCCTTAAAAGTGCCTGAGACCGCGGCATCTAGCATGTTAGGTATGCGTAAACCCGGCTCAGCATCAATCGCGACACCCCAGTGAGCTTCGAACTTTTTTCGCACCCCATCGTCAGATACATGCCGATAGCCTGGCAACTCATGAGGAAAAGAACCCATGTCGCAGGCACCCTGCACGTTGTTTTGCCCACGCAGCGGATTGACGCCCACACCTTCCCTTCCGAGATTTCCAGTCAACATGGCAAGATTTGCAATTCCCATGACCATGGTCGACCCCTGACTGTGCTCGGTGACTCCTAAACCGTAATAAATAGCTCCGTTGTTGGCATTGGCATACATTCTTGCGGCATCGCGTATCTCAATGGCCGGAATGCCGGTGACCTCAGCCATTGCCTCTGGTGAATTACGCGGTTCAGAAATAAACGACTTCCAAGCTTCAAACGCAGGTGTTTCGCATCGCGCCTCAATAAAGCCGCTGGCGTGCAACCCTTCTGCCAAGATCACATGAGCCATTGCATTAACAAGCGCTACATTCGTGCCAGGAAGCAATTTCAAATGCGCTTGCGCCGCAACGTGGGGCCCTTTCACCAAGTCGATGCCCCTTGGGTCTGCAATAATAAGCTTCGCCCCCTGACGTAACCGTTTTTTCAGCCGCGAAGCAAACACCGGATGCGCGTCGGTAGGGTTGGCCCCTATCACCATCACAACATCTGCTTTTTCGATAGAATCAAAAGACTGCGTACCTGCCGACTCGCCCAATGTGGTCTTTAAACCATAACCCGTCGGCGAGTGACAAACTCTGGCGCAGGTATCTACATTGTTATTGCCGAACGCGGCCCTTACTAATTTCTGAACAAGGTAGGTTTCCTCGTTAGTACAACGGGACGACGTAATACCACCAACACTATCTTTCCCGTAGGTCTCTTGAATCGATCGAATCTTATCAGCGGCAAACTCGATAGCTTCGTCCCAGGAAACTTGCCGCCAGGGATCACTTCTTGATTGGCGTATCATCGGTTTTGTAACACGATCAGAATGAGTTGCATAACCGAAGGCAAAACGCCCCTTCACGCAAGAATGTCCGCGATTTGCTTCACCACCCTTATGCGGGGACATACGAACAATCTGGTCACCCTTCAGCTCGGCCTCAAACGCACAGCCAACGCCACAATAGGCGCAGGTCGTGACAACACGATGCTCCGGCTGCCCTTCGTCAATAATCGTGTTTTCTATCAATGTGGCAGTTGGGCAGGCCTGAACACATGCGCCACAAGAAACACAATCGGAGCTCATAAAGTCTTGAGCCTGTCCCGCAACCACTTTGGAATCAAATCCACGCCCGTCGATGGTCAGCGCAAAGGTGCCCTGAACTTCGGCACAGGCTCTGACACAGCGAGAGCAAACGATGCATTTTGCTGGATCAAAATCAAAATAAGGATTACTGGTGTCTTTCACAGCAGAGAGATGACTGCTACCTTCAAATCCGTAACGCACCTCTCTCAACCCGACTTCACCAGCCACGTCCTGCAATTCGCAATCACCGTTTGCCGGACAGGTCAAACAGTCGAGTGGATGATCAGAGATATAAAGTTCCAGCACGTTTTTTCGCAGTCGGGCGATGCCTTCATTTTGCGTTCTTATGACTAGCCCTGATTCCACCGGCGTCGTACAGGATGCGGGAAAACCCTTTCGGCCTTCTATCTCGACGAGACAAACTCGACAGGAACCAAAGGGTTCAACCGAATCGGTGGCGCAGAGTTTAGGTATATTAATATCAGCCAAAGCTGCGGCCCTGAGAATTGATGTTCCTGCGGGTACCGTGATCTCCTGACCATCGATATTCACAGTTACCATTTCCCGACTTTGTTGATCAACGCCGCGGGCCGCCGCAACAGTTATCACCGGCGGCGTGCCGTAATCCTTTCCGTGATCAATATCACTCTGCGGATCAAAATACTTCAACATAGTTAGTCAAAATCCTCTGAAAAATGCTTCAGTGCGCTCAGTACTGGGAACGCAGTCATTCCGCCCAACCCACACAACGAACCCAGCGTCATCGTTTCACATAAATCCTCAAGTAAAACTTTTTGTGCCTGTCTCTCAGGATCGTCTGGTTCAAACTCGACATCTCGCCTTGCCAGTTGGTCAATAACTTCAACACCCCTCACTGATCCTATTCTACAGGGCGTACACTTGCCACAGGATTCGATGGCACAGAATTCCATTGCAAAACGCGCCTGTTCACTCATATCAACCGAATCATCAAAAGCAATAATACCGCCATGCCCAATGCCAGCCTGCACCGTCGCGAAGGCTTCATAATCCAACAGTGTGTGCCATAAAGTGCTTGGCAGGTAGGCTCCCAAAGGTCCGCCTACCTGCACTGCTTTCATCGCTCGACCGTTCGCGGTGCCACCGCCAAACTCATTTAATAACGTTGCCAAAGGGGGACCAAAAGCCAACTCTACAAGACCTGCTTGCTTAATATTTCCTGAAAGCTGGAAAGGCATGGTGCCTCTCGAACCACCGATACCGAAATTTCTATAGAAATCCGGCCCCTTGGCTAAGATCGTGGGTATCGTCGCCAATGTAATCACATTATTAATCACCGTTGGCTGTTGCCATAATCCTTGGATAGCAGGTAGCGGAGGTTTTGCCCTGACCATGCCCCGTTTGCCTTCCAGACTCTCCAGAAGCGCCGTTTCTTCACCACAGATATAGGCACCTGCGCCGAGCCTGACCTCGATGCTAAAGGATTTATCACTATCGAGAATATTATCCCCGAGGAAATGATGCTCAGAAGCCAGACGAATTGCCGCGTTCAAAACCTCCTCGGAGAGCCTATACTCTTCGCGCAAATAGATATATCCGATACTTGCGCCTACCGCGAGTGCTGCGATGGTCATGCCCTCTATTAGCGCAAATGGATCGCTCTCCATCATCATACGGTCGGCATAAGTGCCGGCATCACCTTCATCAGCATTGCAAACGATATATTTTTGTTCGGCGCGGGTGTCAAGCACCGTCTGCCATTTTTTTCCTGTGGGAAAAGCCGCACCACCGCGTCCTCGAAGTCCGGAATCTGTAACCTGCGAAACAGTTTCCTGTGGTGAAAGTTTCAGCGCACAGCGAAGTCCTTCAAAACCACCTAAATGACAATACTCATCGACGGACAACGGATCGATCAAACCTACTTTCGAAAACGTCAAACGCTGCTGGTTTTTGAGAAAAGGCAAGTCCTCGGTTAAACCCAGGTAAAGCGGATGTCCAGCCTGTTCTCGCCAGCATTCACTTGCGAGAAAATTGTCTACGTCATCCGGCATTACCGGACCGTAAGCCACACGTCCGCGATCCGTATCTATCTCAAGCATGGGCTCAAGCCAATAAAGCCCTCTTGAGCCATTACGCACAACGTTGACAAGCTGTTGCTCATTGGCTGCGCTTGTTTGAATCATATCAGCGACTTGATCAGCACCTAACGATATTGTCGTGGTGTCTCGTGGCACATAGATTGTCGTAGCGGCTTGACTCAAATCACATCACCTCTATCACATTGGTCCGCAGCGCCGACACTAACTGATCAAATTTCTCGGCAGTTACTCTGCCGTAAACTTGATGATCAATTCGCACTGCTGGTGAGCAAGCACAATTCCCAAGGCAATAAACAGCCTCAAGGGTGATGTCTCCGGCTGAGGTTGTTTGATCAAACCCAATCTGTAAAGATTGCTTTGCGTGAGACTCCAGCTCTCTGCTTCCCATTGCCTGACACGACTCGGACCTGCAAATCTGTAACGTGTGAGAACCACCACGAGTCGATCTAAAAAAAGTATAAAAACTGATCACGCCATGAACCTCAGCGCGAGAAAGACTCAGACTTTCGGCAATCAAGGTGACCGATTCCGCAGGAACGTAGCCTATTTCTGTCTGAATCGCATGCAAAACAGGTAACAGTGCACCAGGTTTATCTTTCAGTTCAGTCAATATTCTTTTGACTGGTGCCTGCCAAACATTATTGTGTTCTTGAGTTGAATTCATTTCGGTGATCATTAACGCGCAGTGCCCTCCCTTTTAAAACAACATCGATGTTAAGGACTGTTTAGCATGCTCACCCGCATACAATAAGCTTACCGAAGTTTAAACAAGCGACATAACAATTGTAATAGCGCACAGTGAATTAGCGATAAAGCCTAGTTACTGCCTTTAACCGCCATCTTTGTTCTCGATCACGGGAAGCAGAACGCGCTGGAATCCAAATCCACTGTCATTGATAATGCATCCTTGTATTTATTTGTTCAGGATAAAAAAATGCGTAGAGCAGCAATCGTATCGCCAGTTCGTACCCCAGTCGGTAAATTTATGGGCAGCCTTAGTTCGCTACCCGCAGGTGAACTGGGCGCAATTGCCATCAAAGCCCTGATGGCGCGCACAAAATGCGACCCTGAACGTATCGACGATGTCGTTTTCGCTCAGGGTTATGCCAGTGGCGAAGCACCCTGCATTGGCCGTTGGTCGGCACTCGCAGCGGGTTTGCCTGTGACTGTTCCGGGCCTGCATGTAGATCGACGTTGTGGCAGTGGGCTACAGGCGGTCATTGATGCTGCAATGATGGTTCAAACCGGCGTTGCCGATGCGGTAATCGCTGGTGGCGCTGAGAGCATGAGTAACGTTGAATACTACAGCACAGATATGCGTCCCGGCGCACGCATGGGCTCTACAACATTTCATGATCGACTCGCCCGCGGACGGGTGATGTCTCAACCGATCGAACGCTTTGGCGTTATCAGTGGGATGATCGAAACTGCTGAAAACCTGGCTAAAGACTACGATATATCAAGGGAAGCTTGCGACGAATACGCCGTGATGAGCCACCAGCGCGCAGCGGCTGCCTGGGCGGAGGGCAAATTTGATGAGGAACTGATTCCGGTTTCAATACCTCAACGCCGAGGGGACCCCATCCTCTTTAACAAGGATGAGGGTGTACGAAGCGACGCGAGTGTAGAACGCATGGCAGCGCTTCGGCCCATAGAAGGCGGTGTGGTCACCGCAGGCAACGCCAGCCAACAAAATGACGCGGCCGCGGCGTGTCTTGTTGTAGCTGAAGACAAGCTTGAGGAACTGGGCCTAGAACCCATGGGCTTTTTGACCGGCTGGGCAGCCGCTGGTTGTGAACCCTCGCGAATGGGCATTGGTCCAGTACCTGCAGTAGAGCGACTATTCGGAAGAACAGGTCTAAGCTGGGACGATATTGATCTAGTAGAACTCAACGAAGCATTCGCACCTCAGGTGCTGGCGGTACTGAAAGGCTGGGGCTGGGACGACCGAGATAAACTCAATGTTAACGGTTCCGGCATCTCTCTTGGTCACCCTATCGGCGCAACTGGGGGACGAATATTGGCTAATCTGATGCACGAATTGAAGCGACGTGATGCGAGATATGGGCTAGAAACCATGTGTATCGGCGGCGGACAGGGCCTCGCTGCAATATTTGAAAGTGTCAGCTAACACATTCCATTAAAAAAGCTCATCCATGAGCGTCAGCCATTTCTTGCGCTAACAAGCTCAATTCCGCTGCTTTGAAAATGTGTTCCTGGCCCATGCTGTTTTCTGTTCGATTGAGCACGTCCAAAATCAGCTGCCCGAAAAAAGGGTATCCAATAGCGCCAAGACAATCTATCTCCCGGGTTTCTTCTTGTGTCGTCAAATGAATGAGTGATGCCGGGTTATTCCGCTGCGGATCAATGTATTTTCGAACCTCCATGGAGCCGTTGGTGCCGACAATAAATGTTCTTCCATCACCCCACACCGGCATACCGTCAGGGGTAAACCAGTCAACCCTACTGTAGAAAGAAGTCCCGTTATCACCGGTCAGGGAGAACTCGCCGAAATCTTCGAGTTCTGGATACGCCGCATGACTAACGTTTTTCGCCAAAGCGAAATTAACAGTGGCGTCCTTCGCACTGGCATAGGTAAGAAACTGTTCGACTTGATGACTGCCAATGTCAGTAATGATGCCACCGTAATGTTGTTTCTGAAAAAACCAATCCGGTCGATATTTTGCCGACAATCGGTGCGGGGCTAGATTTAAAACCTGAATCACCTCACCCACTGCGCCTTCATTGATTAGCTCGCCCGCATGCCAGGCCGCTTCGTTGTGCACTCGCTCGGCATAATAGACCAGATATTTCCTGCCCGTTGCACGCGTCAGCGTCCTCATCCGCTCCAGTTGATCAAGGGTCGTAAAAGGCGCCTTGTCAGTAAAATAATCTTTGCCTGATTCAATAACCTCTGCACCTATGCGGGCGCGCGCATCGGGTATTGCGGCTGAGGCAACCAGATGCAAGCTTTCATCATCAAGTATCTCGTCGAAGGTTGGTACTGCTTTTACCTGCGGATACTTTTTACAAAATGCGTCTAGTTTGGACTGGTCGGGGTCATATACCGAGCAAAGCGTTCCCCCAGCCTCAAGCAATCCTTTAGTTTGACCGTATATGTGGCCGTGATCCAAAAAGGCAGCTGAAAATTTGAACTCGCCAGGCGCTACAACCGGCACACACCCTCCTTTTGGTGCATCGCTGGCACTACTCCGATTACTCATAAACGATTCATCATTGGCACGATAAACTTCTTGGTGAATTAATCCTTCCAATTTACCATGCATAAACTAAATATGGAGTAACCGCATGCAAGAAACGTGGCGATGGTTTGGCCCAACTGACACGGTCACGCTGGAACAGATTCGTCAGGCAGGTGCTACTGGCGTTGTCACAGCCCTCGATCATATCGCGACAGGTGAAATCTGGCCCGAGGCGGATATCGCCGATCGAAAGAAACTGATAAATGATAGCGGGCTTGAGTGGTCAGTAGTCGAGAGCGTACCACTCCATCAGGACATAAAACTTCGGCACGGCGACTATCAGCGACTCATAGAAAACTACTGCCGGACCCTAGCAAACCTTGGTAAATTCGGCATCACGCGGGTATGTTACAACTTCATGCCGGTTGTGGACTGGACGCGGACAAACCTTAATTTTGAGCTCGATAATGCCTCTAGTGCATTACGTTTCGAAATGGCCGACTTTGTCGCCTACGACGTTTACATATTGCAAAGACCAAACGCCGCCGCGGATTACAACAATCTGCAACTTCAGCACGCCGAGAGCCGGTTCATCGGTATGAGCGAGCAGGATAAAGTAGAGCTTGAATCGAACATTATAGCGGGGCTACCCGGCGGTGAAGGTTCCTACACAAGAGAAAGCATAAGCCAGGCGATCGAGGCATTCAGAGATATCGGCAATACTGGGTTACGAGCCAACCTGTTGGCCTTTCTCAAAGACATTGTGCCAACGGCAGAGGCTGCCGGTGTGGTCATGGCGATTCATCCTGATGACCCACCGTTCTCATTATTTGGACTACCACGTGTTGTCTCTACCGCCGATGATGCACGATCAATTGTTCAGTCTGTTCCGAGCCCAAGCAACGGTTTAACCATGTGTGCGGGTTCATACGGCGCGCGCTCGGACAATGACCTGGTAGGAATGGTCGAAGAATTTGGCTCAAATATTCAATTCGTGCATTTGCGAAACATACAGCGGGAACAAGACGGTTCATTTTATGAGTCTGAGCACCTCGATGGAGATAACGATATTGTTGGTATTGTTAGCGCTTTACTCAATCAGGAGTCGTCACGCCGAAGTCTGAACCAGCCGTTTTCAGAGATACCCATGCGTCCGGATCACGGCCATGCAATCGGCGATGAAAAGAACAATCCTAATATTCGTCCCGGGTACTCTTTCGCCGGCAGAATGAAAGGTCTTGCTGAACTTCGCGGTGTCATTCACGCTCTGAGCAGGCTCAATCAAAATGGGTAACGGCAACATGCTTCATCCGGATCGACTGTTACCCGAGGACCCTCGAACTCGAGACATAGCACGAGAACTCTATGGTTCTGTCAGGTCTCTACCCATTATCAGCCCGCATGGACATACCGACCCGGCTTGGTTTGCAGAAAACAAACCGTTTGGTAATCCGGCTGAATTGCTCATCACGCCGGACCACTACGTGTTTCGCATGCTCTACAGTCAGGGCATTACGTTAGATCAACTTGGGATCACCGGAACAAGCGACTCAAGAAAATCGATAACAGATCCACGCGCTGTCTGGCGATTGTTTGCTTCGAACTACCACTTATTCCGTGCGACACCTTCGCGCATCTGGCTTGACCATGTGTTCTTTGAGATTTTTGATTTTGATGTACCACTTTCAGGTGATACTTCAGACGTGTATTTCGACAGAATTCAGGCACTTTTAGGCACAGAAGAATTTCTGCCCCGTCATCTGTTTGATAAATTCAACATCGAATTGCTGGCGACCACCGAATCACCGTTAGACGAACTGATACATCACAACACAATCATTGCAAGTGACTGGGACGGTCGCGTGATAACTACCTTCAGACCGGATCCTGTGACTGACCCTGAATTTGAGGGCTTTAGCACTAACGTCACGCTCCTCGGCGAACTCACTGGACGAGATACCGCGTCATTCCCTGAGTACCTGGCCGCGCTACAAGATCGTAGGCAATATTTTCAAGCGCGAGGTGCAACCGCAACAGACCATGGGAATCCGACCGCGAGCACAGCTGACCTATCGCCCAGCGAGTCTGAGCACCTGTTTCATAAAATCCTGACAGGTGATTTTTCTCCTTTCGAGGCGGAACGCTTTCGTGCTCAAATGTTGACCGAAATGGCTAAAATGAGCCTCGAGGATGGGCTCATCATGCAGATTCATCCCGGATCCTATCGAAACCACAACCGTTGGTTATTCGAGCAATATGGACGCGACAAAGGTGCGGACATTCCACGCCAAACAGAATATGTGGCTGCCCTAAAACCATTACTTGATCGATATGGCAATGAACCCAACCTCTCGATCATTCTCTTCACACTGGACGAGACCGCCTACAGTCGAGAACTGGCACCCCTCGCTGGTCACTACCCTGTATTGAAACTTGGACCGGCCTGGTGGTTTCACGACAGCCCTGAGGGTATGCGCAGATACCGCGAACAGACAATAGAGACTGCCGGCATATACAATACAGTTGGATTTAACGATGACACCCGGGCTTTCCTCTCGATTCCTGCACGACACGATATGTCGAGACGAATTGACTGCGGCTTCCTTGCGAAACTCATCGCCGAACATCGAATGACTGAAAACGAAGGTTTTGAAGTCGCCGAAGCCTTTGCTTATAGCCTTGCAAAAGAAGCCTACAAACTCTGATGCCAGACCGACTGTCGCAAAAAACACTCTCGGCATTCTCGCTCGCTCGTCATCCCAGCTACGACCGTAGCAAGGTTAAGGCTGGTATTCTGCACATTGGCGTCGGCGGCTTTCACCGCGCGCATCAGGCAATCTATACCGAAGACGTGCTCGCCAGCGGGGATCTTCGATGGGGCATTATTGGGGCTAACCTACGCAGCGCCAACATGCGAGACCGACTCAAACCACAGGATTTTCTTTACACAACCTGCACAAGACATATAGACCTTAGTGAGTATCGGGTAGTGGGTGCACTTCAAAACATCCTTACCCTTGAGCAACAACGCCAGGAAATTATTGGACTCATCGCATCGCCTGGCATCAAGATTATTACGCTAACCATCACAGAAAAAGGTTATTGCCTGAACGCATCGGGTCAGCTCAACGAAGATCATCCTGATATTCGGCATGACCTCGACAATCCAGCCATGCCGGTCTCGGCACTCGGTATCATTGCAGCAGGACTTAAGCAGCGAATGGATAATCTCGCAGGGCCGATCACAATCATCAGCTGTGACAATCTGTCGGAAAATGGCAGCGCAACCGCACGCACAATCGGCGGCTTGTTAGTACGCTTAGATCGTGGAGTCGCCCACTGGGTTGAAGATCATGTTCAGTTTCCGAGCACAATGGTAGATAGAATCGTACCCAAAACAACTGAAGCGGACATTGTGCTCCTTGCAGCGGAGAGCGGAATCGAAGATCGCGGCTTAGTCGTCAGCGAACCTTTTAGCCAATGGATTATCGAAGACAGATTCGCCGGGGAACGCCCTGAATGGGAAAGCGCTGGCGCGCAAATCGTGAATGACATTTCGGTACATGAGCAAATGAAGCTGCAGATGTTGAACGCAACCCATTCGGCACTTGCCTACTTGGGTTTGCTTGCCGGGCACGAGTTTATACACGAGGCGATGCAAGACCCAATGTTGAACCGCTTCGCTGACTATTTGCTTGAAACAGAAGTACTACCCGTCATCGTGGGCCCGAAAGACGTTGACCTCTTGCAGTATAAGCAAAGCATTCTGTCACGTTTTGCAAACAGTCAAATTCAATATCGAACGGCGCAGGTCGCTAGTGATGGATCGCAGAAACTCATTCATCGTGTCTATCCAAGTATTCAGGGCCACATCAAACTTGGCACGCCTTGCCAAGGTTTGATGCTCATTGTCAGCGCCTGGCTTCGATGCTCATGCAGCGAAGAGATCGCAAGCAAGTTCTCTGACCCCGATGCAGCAATGATCAGAGGCTTGAGCGAGCATGAGCTGCCAGAAATGCTCCCATCTCTCATGAAAAATTTTGGCCCCACAGGCAGCGAGAAGAGGTTTCTTGAGGAAGTCTCATCTGGCTATACTGAATTAGGACAAAAAGGTCTTACGACCATACTTCAGAACATCCTAAAATAATCGACAAAAACTGAATTCAGAGAAAAGGACACGACCCCATGAGGAACTACCCGCTAATCATCCTGCTAACACTGCTCGTCTCAATCAGCGGATGTGCCTACATCCCCTTCTCTGGTGGCAAACTAAAGGGCACACCCACCGAGGCATTGGCAGATTGGCGAGAAATTGCCAGCGTTTCGATTATTCAGCTTGAAACCAACCCAGCGCAGCCCTACTCCGTCAACATATGGATGATTGCAGAGCAAGCGCGATTATACGTGTTCGCCGGCGACAATTACGCCCAGTGGGTCCAAAATATTGAATCAAATCAATCCGTGCGATTACAGGCAGAGGGAAAAGTCTACGATCTGCGTGCTTACCGGGTTACAGATCCAGACGAGTACCTATCTTTCACTCATGCTTGGAATAAAAAATACGAGAGCGACCGCACCGATTCAGATGTTCAGGAGAATTATCTTTTTCGACTAGAGTAACCTTTAAAACGCGATCAGGTGGTCCCCTCTTTAGAGGTCAACTTTCGTTACGCCTCTACTTTTTCTAGCGGCGGCATACCCAACACATCGGCAAAGGTCGAATGAAAGTGATGCAATGCAGGTTCATTGCGACCAAAGGTAACGTGCTTGAGCAGACCAGTTTCTGCAGACTTCTGTTGTAGTTCACCCATCAAATAATCTTCTTTTTCAATGGTACTATTGAAAACCTCCATTGTCGTTTCAATACTCGGCCCGCCTCGCTTCTCTAGATCGTAAACATTTTCAGCTGTCACTTCTTCAAGGCTACCCTCTGCTTTTGCAGCAGCCTCCATATCCAGTACTTCCTGCGCATAATAGGCGAAAACCTGCGAGGTCGAGCGTCCCGGGTTGTCAGGATCCGGGTACATTTTCACAATCGTACAAGACCCGTTACCAACGATGAAAGTAATGTTCGGAAACAGGTAGTAAAGTACAAATGCTGCACCCACATGAATATTCCAATCTGCTTCCGGAATATCTTTAAATTCTCCAAGGGCCTGCGAAGCTGTCACGAATCTGTGATGACGACCAAACAGTTCCAGATGCAAATTGTTGCCCGGGAAAATTTTACCTAATGTGTTTTTGTGCAACTTGCCAAAATGATAAGTCTCACCGAACGTATCATTTGAGAGTTTCCAGTTAAGATTCATATTGATGGTTTTCGTACCCCCACGAACGAGCTTATCCAATCCATAGGTTCCAAGTTCTTCGGCTAGTTCAGCGCCCAACAATTCATCAACATCTAGTTGCCCATCGGGTTGTGGATGCACCCACAACAAACCATCACGCTCCACCGCCGGGAGTTCAACCAAACCATTGCAGCTCTTATCAATTTCACCGAAGTGATCTTCATTGGGTATTGAAACTAGGTCACCGCTATTAGAGTAACTCCAAAAATGGAACGGACAGGTGAATACATTTTTTCTACCACGTTCTTCCTGACTTACACGAACACCTCTATGACGACAGGCATTTAGGAATGCGCGAAAGTTGCCCTCGTTGTCTCTCGTGGCAAGCACCGGTATACCAAAATCATCGATCGTCAGAAAGCTACCGGGCACTGGTAACTCGCCGGATAAGCCAATCAACTGCGGGTGATTCTGAAAAAACATGTCCCATTCTTTGGCTGCAATCTCCGGACAAACATAGGAGGTCATTGGCATTCTGTACTGCACACCTGCGTCGATGTTTTTTCCTTCATCAACCTGACGCATCAATTCTTTAAGTATTTCTACCTGAGTTTCCTGTTTCATGTTTTTACTCCGTACTAATTAGTGCTTGTTTATTTGGGCAGCCATGCGGCAATGGCTTCACCAATTTCGTTAGGCGAATCCTCTTGAATAAAATGAGAGCCCGCCACGGTGACCTCGGTGAGATTTGGCCAGGCACGCACCAGATCTCTTACGGGCCCTGCGATTAATGCGCCAGGTTCAGCGTTCACAAACAGTTTCGGTACATCACATTGAGATAACCACTGACTGTATGCGCCCGCAATCTTGACAACATCCTCTGGCTCACCCGCAATAGGAATTTGTCTGGGCCAGGTCAGCGTGGGTCTTCTGTCTTCGCCGGGATTCAAAAACGGTCGACGATATTCTGTCATCTCTGCTTCGGTCAAATCTCTGAGAATTGATCCTGGAAGCACCGCTTCGACAAATATATTTCTGTTCAACACCATATCTTCACCGGCTTCTGAACGAAAACCCTGGAACACCTTGCGCGAAGCTTCGGGAAAGCCTTCCCAGGTTGGAATCGGCGCAACAATTGCTTCCATAAAAGCTATGCCTTTTATCTTCTCCGGATATTGATGCGCCCAGTGAAACCCAAGAGCAGAACCCCAGTCATGAATAACGAGTGTGACGTTCGAGTGAACGTCTAATGCTTCCAGCAGCGCAAAAAGATACTTTCGATGCTCAACAAAGGTATAACTTTCGGGACCGCTGTGAACAAGCTTTTCGGAATCACCCATGCCGATCAGGTCTGGGGCAATCAGCCTTCCCCTGCCTTCAAGGTGGGGCATGATATTGCGCCACAGGAAAGACGATGTAGGATTACCGTGCAAGAACACAATCGGATCACCCTCACCCTCATCTATATATGCCATGCTTTTACCATGGATCATCTTAGATTTTTTTTGGTAGCGTAATATTTCGGTCGAATAAGACACGAGCGACATCCTTAGAGGTAGGCAGCAAAAACCTAAATTGTTTTTGAATGATCGCTCATTTATACTAATTCAGTCCAAAGCTGTCAACGATCACAAGTATTTACCACAGGACACAGCGGAAACCGGAATGCCAAGACCACTTCTTTTCGACGAAACCGAAGTCATCAATCAATCGATGAAACTGTTCTGGAAGCAGGGATATGTTGCGACCGGTATATCGCAAATTTTACAGACCGTGGCCCTGAAACCGGGCAGTTTCTACAACGTTTTTCCGAGCAAGAAGGATTTATTTGTTCGTTCACTGACCCACTATCAGCACCATATCGTCGCCGGCAGAATCGCAAAACACCTTGATAACAAGGAGAATCCGCTCGATGCTATCGAATCGTTTTTTCTTTCGTCCTTCGAAAATGTCCCCAAAAATAGCATGCTTGGTTGCCTGCTAACAAACACGGCGACGGAGATCGGTAGTCATGACGCCGATATCAGTCAAGTGGTCTGGTCAGGGATGGAAATGATCGAATCAGGATTTAGGCGTAGGATTGTCGAAGCACAGACACTGGCGCTTATTGGACCAGAAAAAGACCCGGATGCACTCGCTTTGCACCTACTTTCCTGTTTTCAGGGTTTAGGTGTTGTGGGTCGTCTAACTCAGGATAAAATCAGACTGAAGCGCATGACCCAATCGGCACTTGATAGCTTGCGCCTGTTATAGAACGGCATCCTCTTGCAGCATACGACTAGTCTGAATCAACACTTCAAGCTGCGTATCTAGCGCACTGGTCATTGCGTTCTTTGAACTGCCCAAATCGGGCAAGGGTGGATTCTCTGGTAGAAACAGCTTGCCAACCTTCAGACCAGTGAAACTACTGGAGGAATCAGGCTTGATACGACAATACGTAGGACTGCTAGATCAGCGACAACTGGGACTTCAGGTCACAGCCTACGTCAGCGTCCGAATGGAAAAACAACCAGAAGAAGAGCAAGACGAGTTCCACCAACTTGTTACGAAAGAGGCGCACATCGTCGAGTGCCATGCAATGAGCGGTGCTTATGATTTTCTAATGAAAGTTGTGGCCCGTGACATCGACCACTTTGCCGAACTTTGTATGCTAAAAATTCTCAAATACCCGGGGGTTGCGCATGTCGAATCATCTTTCAGTCTGAAAGCAATTAAATCGTCACATGCGCTACCGGTGAATGAATCCCTTTAGCTGTGAATATCAGTACCACTTGTCTCCGTCAGCATGAGCACTGAGCCGATGGTAATGAGACAAGCCAGAGTAATGTAGACAGAAACGTAAATTATTCCGAATTCCTTCCACAACAAAACCGCGATGCTGGGCGCAAAGGCGCCACCCAAAATTGCTCCGATCTGATAACCAAGCGACGCGCCTGAGTATCGTACCTGGGTAGTAAATAATTCCGTATAGAATGCTGCCTGGGGACCGTATTGCATTGCCAGAAAGCTCAAACCGCCTGCAATACCAACGATGATGAAAAAGAAGTTACCGGTATCAATCAACGGGAACAGTGCAAAAGACCACAGTGCTAGCAAACCCGCTCCGGCGAGATAAACACCTCGACGACCGTGTCTATCGGACCAGGAAGCCGCGTAAAACTGAACAATCACCTGAATCACACTGGCGATCAGCACAGCGGAAAGCATGGTGCTTCGCGGCAACCCCAAACCCTCTTCGTTGGTACCGTAAGCAATCACAAAAGCAATCAAAATATAAAACGTGACCTGAATGGAGATGAAAGCGCCCGCAGCCAACGCGATTCGTCTGGGATACAGACGCAGCGCTTCCAGTACGGGAGAGCGATTGGGGTCAACCTGCGCAGCATCTACCGTGTCGGCTTGTTGTGAGGCTTGACCCTCAGCTTGTTGTTCAAGTTTGGCCTCTTCCAGTTCCTTGAATGCAGGCGTTTCTTCAAGATGGAGCTGCACATACATGCTAATGCCAATCAGTATGACACTTGCCAGAAAGGGCACACGCCAACCCCAAGACAAAAAGCTTTCATCCGACATCGTCGCACCAATTGCAAGGAATGCCAGATTTGCCAGTATCACACCGGCCGGCGCGCCAGCTTGGGCAAAAGCCCCATAGAAACCCCGACGATCTTTAGGTGCACTCTCAGTAACGAGCAACATTGCCCCACCCCATTGACCTCCGATAGCCAACCCTTGAACGAACCGCAGAAACACCAAGGCTAACGGCGCCAGCACACCGATTGTCTCGTAGGTAGGTAATAAACCGATCAGGGTTGTTCCGCCGCCCATAATTAAAAGTGCGACAACCAGCGTTTTTTTCCTACCGACCCGGTCACCGTAGTGACCAAAAATAACGCCACCCAGTGGCCGTGCAATAAATCCCACAGCGAAGGTACTAAAGGAAGCGATGAGCGCAACCATTACCGGCATATCTTCAGGAAAAAATGCGGTAGGAAATACGAGCGCAGCAGCAGTGCCATAAATGAAAAAGTCGTACCATTCAATGCTGGTGCCTGCCAAAGCAGTACCGGCGACTTTACGCATGTTCTTCTCGTTATGCTCTTCAGCTGTATTTTGCGACGAAGGTGAATCAGCGCTCATAGCACTCCCTTGTTATTATTGTTGTTGGGTTTCAGAACAGAGTGCCACAGCTGTAACTTTGAAACAAACCGCACCTTAAACGACCTTGAAATTGAGTTCAGGCAACCCCGTCAGCGTTGCATTTACTTCATCCCCTATTTCAACAGGGCCAACGCCGGCGGGTGTGCCGGTGAATATCAAATCGCCCGCTTGCAGAAGAAACATCTCGGACAAGCGACTAATTATTTCAGCAACTTTCCAAATCATTTGATTAACATTGCCCTGCTGTCGAACTTCACCGTTTATTACCAGCTGGATTTCAGCAGCATTAATTTCACCTGTTTCAGATATGGGTAACAAATCAGCCAAGGGGGCCGCTTGTGCAAACGTTTTTCCGGCTTCCCAAGGGCGACGTTTGTCTTTAGCTTCTGCCTGAAGGTCACGCCGCGTCATATCAACACCTATGCTGTATCCATAGACGAGACCCATTGCCTTATCCACGGAAATATCAACCCCGCCATTGGCCAATGCGACAACCATTTCCAGTTCGTGATGCACATCCATCGAATGGCTTGGGTAAGATACCGCAACCCCGTTAGTCGAAACTGCGTACGCGGGTTTCATAAAGAAAAAAGGCGCTTCACGGTTTGGGTCGCCGCCCATCTCGATAGCATGATCAGCGTAATTGCGGCCTACGCAGTAGATATTGTTCACGGGAAAAACCGCCTCAACACCCGCAACCGGTATTGTGACCGGCGGTGCTGGATCAATGACAAAGCTCATCGGAAAATCCTCAATTTTTTAATTACAAACTAGCTAGACACAATCCCGCAAACCTCATATGACAGCATCACTCAGCAGCGCAGCCACTTCATCGGGCGCCAGACCTAACAGCTCACCGTAAATCTCATGATTGTTCTGCCCGGGTTCAGGATAAAATTCGAGTTCCGCACGATCGTATTCGCTATATCGAATAGGGTTGTTGGGGAGGATCACCTCGCCCATTTGCGGGTGTTCGAGCTTCTGTAAACTACCTCGAGCATGCATGTGCGGATCATTACGTACTTCTTCAAGGTTACGAATCGGCGCAACCGGCACACCTGCTTCCCGCATCGTATTAAATGCGTCGTCTCTGGTGACCGTGATCGCCCAAGCATTTAACATTTCGTTCACGGCAGGTTCGTTTTTTAAGCGTTTGCCAGGTTTTTCATAGTCCTCGTGACCAATCAGATCTTCTCTACCAATGACTTTTAGAATTTTGTGCCAGTGCCCCTGGGCGACACAAATTATCGCGACATAACCACCATCGCTACACTCATATCTTGAATAGGGCACCACGCTCGAAGGGGAACGTGCGCTGTTGCGCTGGGGGATTTTGCCCGTTGCATGATAGGCCGAAAACTCTGTGCTCAATGTAAAATACATAGCCTCGAGCATTGAGACTTCGACTAGCGTTCCTTGCCCTGTCGCGTGTCTGCCTACCAAGGCCGTCATGGCACCGCCATACATATGAATACCACCCATAATGTCAGAGGGCGCGCCGCCTGCGCGCCCGGGTGGTCGATCAGGGTCGCCGGTTGAACTCATGACACCACTGGTGGCCTGAATCGTGTGGTCCATCGCCAGCATGTCCCTGTCTGGCCCCGACAGACCATATCCTGTGCCAGATACATAAATCAGCGCCGGATTAATTTCATGCAAAACCTCCCAACCGACACCAAGACGATCCATCACACCCGGGGCATAATTTTCCAGAAGGATATCTGCTTTTTGTACGAGTTCCTTGAGTAATACTTTGCCACGTTCCTGTTTCAGATCGAGGGTGATGCTTTTTTTGTTTGAGTTCAGCGTTGCAAAAGATAATTGCGTTTTTGCCCCACCCGCACCACGTAAGCGCTCACCTCCTCGCGGTTCGATTTTAATCACGTCGGCACCGGCCGTCGCCATCAGGAACCCGCAATAGGGGCCCTGATAAATCTGCGTTAAATCTAAAACGGTAATGCCGGCAAGGGGTTGACTCATTACTTATCTCTCAAATTCAAGTGTCGCACTCAATCCTAATACATGCGCTGCTTCACCTCCATAAACTCGGCGTAAATACCTTCGCTAATCGAAGCCACGAGAAATTAATTCTGTGATAGTCTAACGTTGACTTTTTTGATTTGGGTTAGCGTTAATGAATGAAACACCTCCAATGCCCATACAGTTTGCGGCAACGGTTGTCATCGTGCGCGATGCTGATCCTCAATATGAAATTTTCATGCTAAGACGAACCAATAGCGCTGTTTTCGCCGGTGGCATGTATGTTTTCCCAGGCGGCATGCTAGACGAAACCGATGCCGCCGAAGATCATGCTGACGTTATCACGCCGCCTTCTCTCGCTCAGGCAGGACAAACAGCGGCTGCAGGTCCAGATTGGCAACGATTCTGGATAGCCGGTATCCGGGAGACCTTTGAAGAAGGCGGCTTCTTACTCGCCTACGATAAGCATGGTGAAATGCTCTCTTACAATGCTGGAAACGAGCAACGCTTTATCGACTACCGAGGTGCTTTGCATCGAGGGGAAATTTCACTCTTTGATATCTGCAGGAAAGAATCGCTTAGCCTGGCACTTGATCGAATTCATTATTACAACCGCCTTATTACGCCACCGGGACGCACGAGACGCTTTGATACATTGTTTTTTATCGCCAAAGCACCCCCGTCTCAGACAGGCTTTCATGACGGATTCGAAACAGTAGACAATCGATGGATATCGCCCGATGCGGCAATCGACGCGCATGAACAGGAAACCTTCGGCTTAATGCGGGCTACACGGCGACAGCTCGAGGAATTCAAGGCTCACAAGACCACCTCGGAAATGATGACGAGTGTCGAGACCAAATCTATATTTACCACGCTAGCAATGGCGCAGGTCCCGGATTAAAAGAGCAGAAATATGGAACTCGCTGTCGAGATTGCCGGTCTTCAACCGGAAACACTTAAACTCACAACCGAATGGGTTCAACACGCAGAAAAACTGGGCTGCTCAATGGCTTTTGCAGCCGAGGCTTGGTGGAGTGATGCCGCGACCCCGCTTGCCTATTTAGCAGACAAGACAGAAAAAATTAAGCTTGCAACTGGCATCATGCAAGTGACGGCACGAACGCCTGCGATGACGGCGATGACGGCGCTCACCTTGCATGACCTCACTAATGGCCGTTTTGTCTTGGGTCTTGGCGCAAGCGGTCCTCAGGTTGTCGAAGGTTTACACGGCACAAAATACAACCCTGCGCTCACTCGCTTGAAAGAGACCGTTGATATTTGCCGAATGATATTTCGTGGAGAAAAGGTCGAGTACCAGGGGAAAATTTTTCAGTTACCGATGCCTAACAGTGAGGGTAAGGCGATTCGTATCGCTCACAAGCCAACAGACATTCCCATCTATCTCGCCACTCTAGGTCCCAAATCATTGGAGTACACAGGTGAAGTCGCGAATGGATGGATGGGGACTTCGTTCTCACCGGACCATCCAGAGGCACATTTCGACTTCTTACAGCGTGGTGCCGAAAAAGCCAATCGATCGCTTGAGGACCTTAATCTCTGTGTGTCGACCCGAATAGAGATTGGGGATGACGTCGACGCAATGATAGAAAAGCGTAAACCCGCCGTTGCATTCAACATGGGTGGCATGGGTTCAGGCACCACGAACTTCTACAATGATGCTTTCAAACGCGCAGGCTACAAGGAAGACGCAGTTGCCATACAGGCGCTATGGCTGGCCGGCAAAAGAAAGGAAGCCGCTAAGCGTGTGCCTGACGCCATGGTGACAGAGTTTCAGGCTCTGGGCACTCGGGACATGATTGCAGCTCGCTTAAAAGCTTATCAAGAAGCTGGTGTCACCACACTTAAACTGGGGCTCGACGGCGCTGGCCCGCTCGGCCCTGCACGCTTTGAACTACTGGAAGAAATCGTCGAAATTGTAAACGCGCTCTAGCACATTACCACGTAAACTAATCAAGGATTAAAGATGAAACTCTACAAAGTTGCACTCGCTCCAAACCCAACAAAGGTCATGCTTTATATCGCTGAGCGTGAACAGCTGGGCACGCAAATGGGCATAGAGCAAATCACTGTGAATACGGTTAAGGGACATCAGCGCCAACCTGAACATCTGGCAAGAAATCCCTTTGGCACCTTACCCGCGCTTGAGCTAGACGACGGCTCTTTTATTGTTGAATCTCTCGCGATCATCCATTATCTGGAAGACAAATTTCCAGAAAACGCGATAATCCGTGGCACAGCAGAGGAAAAAGGTCATGCCCGCGACATCGAGCGAATTGTTGATATACGCATTGCAGGCCCTATGGGCGGGCTTGGCCATGCGACAAAATCACCACTGGGCTTGCCCCCGGATCCCGAGCGCGCTAGTCAATTAACAGCAAGCATGCAAGCACCGCTTGACTACCTTGAGGCCTTACTTTCTGACGGCCGACCGCTGCTGTTAGGAGACACAGCTTCGATAGCCGACTTTACCCTACAAGCGTCTTTGCAATTTCTACGGTTTGTGGAGACTGACGGTTTTGGTGAGAGACCTTTGCTACGGGCATGGGATCAACGTTATCGCGAGAGACCTGCCGCTCAAGCGGTGCTTAAGTGGTAGTCAGGACAAGTTAACGGCGGGGTTACCTACGCAGGGCGATTCGTTCGCCCCGCAAACCTTTCAACCGGACGAATTTTCTCATACTCAGCCAACACCGGCTCAATTTCATCCGGTGTACTGGCATGAATGATCACACCATCTGCACCCGCGTCAAATTGATCAACCCACCTTCTCGCGCATTCTTTCGCATTACCAACAGCAGCGGGTCGCCATTCTTCCGGTATCAGCTTCGCAACTTCTGCAATCTGCTGGGTTGTTGCTACACTATCAATTAGCCCACCAATCGACTTCACAGCCTCATGTGTTCGAAACGACTTGAGCACATCTGAGTCCCAACCATTGATCTTAACCAGCATGTCGCCATATCCAGGAATTTGAAGATAAGTGCCAAGCCGGGCAACAATATACTTTAAGTAAACCTCCTCGCTGACATCACAGGCGGTCGCCAATACAGACCAGTTTTTTACAACCCCCGCTTCACGACCCGCGGTTGCTTCACCACGCCGAACTGCCGCAACGGCGTCACTCAACGCTTGGTCACTCATAAAGGTATGCAGGTGAGTACCGTCATATATCGAGCCTGCATGTTCAAGACTCTTCGGTCCGAAACCTACATAAAGGAGCGGTACGTCTTCATCTAGATAAGCTGGCATCGCGAGATAGCCGTAATCTCCTAACGCGCCTGAATAGTTAGTAATTGTTTCACCTCGCCACAGGCGGCGCATGAGATCAACAAATTCTCGCTCGCGCTCAAAGGTAATTTGCATAAGACCCTGTGCTTTAAAATTACCGGCACCTTTTGCTAGACCCAGCGCAAAACGCCCTTCGGACAGACGATTGAGGGTGCTACCAATAGACGCGGTAACGGTAGGATGACGCTTATTCAAGTTTGTCGCAGACGTACCAACGAATATCTCACTCGTCACCGCAGCCACGGCACCACATATCGCAGAGATTTCCTTGTAATCGGCTCTTTCAGAAATCATGACGTTGCCCAACCCCATTGATTCGGCATCGCGAACCTGCTGCAGGATATCTCTAGGAGAACGGGTATGGCCGGCTAAACCGTAGAAGCCCAGTTCAGGAAACTTCGAAGTGTAATCTGGATACATCAGCGATTCTCAATCATTGTAAACCAGTATTAAAACCTTATTTCGCTTTCATTAGAACCCAAGTGAGGCCCCAACCGTCGACAAAATCATTGCTTTCTCGAATTTGAAATCGAGCTTTGACTCAGAACGCTGCGGAGAACATTGCCAAGCATACAATTTTTAGCAGGCTGACTACGCTGATGTTCTATAGATCCCCGATAATCTCGAGTGGCACACTCAACAATCCCCTTGGCGGCAGGATTAGCACATAACTTCAGGTATTGTATGATTCGGTCTTCGATCAGGAACTGCTTCAATGCGTGACAGACTTAACTACCGAACCACCGGCGACCCCAAGCGTCCTGCCCTCTTACTGGTGCATGGCTTCTTATCCAGCAATGCACAATGGCAACCCAATCTGGATTTGCTTGGAGAGCATTTCTTTGTTGTGCTTGCTGAGTTGTGGGGGCATGGAGACTCACCATTACCTGCAGACGATTCCGACTTTACCATCCCACGTTATGTGGCGGAGTTCGAACACATACGCAACGAACTTAATTTGGGTTGCTGGGGAGTTGTAGGTCAGTCTTACGCAGCAGGATTGGCGATTAATTATGCAATTGCGCACCCAGAACGGGTCACAGGTCTGGTGGTCACGAATTCACGCTCCGCTTTCGGCGACATCGCCACCGCCAGAAAGGAAAAAGCGAGACGTAATCAGATAGCGGCATCAACCCTCACGGAGAAGCAGAAAAATAACCGACATATGCCGATCCACCCGATTTATGCGAAACGACTGCCTGCCGATGTGAAGGCAAGGCTCGTCGCATGTGCCGATAATATGACCGAAGAAGCCATCAACAAAGGCGGACTGATCAGGCGGGCGCTTAACAGTGAATCCTTAATCGATAGCATCACTCCTCCCTTCATGATTGCGAATGGTGTCTACGAGAAAAGTTTTCAGGTCGACCTAGACAGGCTGAAAACAGGTAGGCCAGGCCTAAAAGTGGTTAATATGCAGGGTGGTCACGCGGTCAACATCGAAGCAGCTGATGAGTTTAGTGCAACGATGATTCAATTTTTTTTAAACCCCTGAAAAAACCCCGCGTTACGCAAGGTAGAAAATATTATGCCGCTGATACATTATTTTGCTGATACATTATCCCGTTGATAAATACTTCCGCTACGCGTGGTTAAGCTGGAGCATTGTTACGCTAATACAAACTAGCACCTTCGCGTGGTTTAAATAGTGCGTTGATGGAAACCCGATGACAACGATAACAGCTAACACTTCTTCCGATGACGACTACCCGCCAATTGGCTTAGCCAGTTACTGTTTAGCGTTGCTTTTTGTCTCGTATATTTTTTCATTCATCGACCGTTCTATTCTTGCACTTTTGGTGGGTCCCATACGCGATGACTTCGGTATTTCGGACTTTGAATACAGTTTGCTGCAGGGTGCCGCATTTTCATTGCTCTACACGATTACCGGCTTACCACTTGGCCGACTGGCTGATCGTTTTTCCCGAAAATGGATTATTTCTGGCTCCGTTTTGTTCTGGAGTCTCGCAACTTGCGCCTGTGGTTTGACCAAAAATTTCACACAGCTGTTTATCGCAAGAATGGCGGTGGGCGCAGGTGAAGCTGGTCTCTCGCCGCCAGCATATTCATTGATACTTGATAGCTTCAGACCAAGTCATGTGGGCTATGCCATGTCGATTTACAAGCTCGGCGTGAAGGTGGGCGCAGGTCTGGCGCTTGTTATCGGCGGTGTGCTCTATGACTATTGGGCGACCATTGGAATAGTGACATTACCTGTTTTTGGTGACATCAAACCTTGGCAAATGACGCTCATCAGCGTAGGCGCGCCTGGCGTGATACTCAGCGCACTGCTCCTAACAATTGCCGAGCCGAAGCGCAGGGACCTTGCGACCAGCGGTGAAAAAAGCATACCGATCAAAACCGTATTCAGATTCATGTGGTCGCGAAAACAAGTTTATATTCCTCTATTTATCGGAGCATCAATGATGGCGATGGCGGGTTATGGCTCCGGTGCGTGGTATCCGGAACTGTTCACTCGGATTCATGGCATGTCGAAATCAGAGGCCGGCGTCTCGTATGGCACAGTGGTATTGGTCGGTGGCAGCCTCGGGGTCATGTTCGGTGCATGGCTTGCAAGATTTTTGGAGAACAAAGGCTACACCGATTCGTATGTGCGAGCGATATTCCTGACGTCGCTTCTCGCGATACCACTGATGGTGGCTGCACCGCTCACGGGATCTGCACGTTGGAATCTGATTTTATTGTGGCCAGGTATGATTATGGCGGGTTCCTATCTTGGCGTGCTGGCTGTTTCTTTTGTGATCATCACGCCGAATGAGATGCGCGGCCAAATTACAGCTGTATATCTGTTTTTTACTAATATCATGGGTATGGCAGTCGGCACCACAATACTCGCAGCATTCACAGATTTCTTGTTTAAAGATGATGCGTTGCTACACTACTCGATCGCCACTGCTTGCGGCTTATTTTATCCGTTGGCAGCCATTGCTTTTTGGTTCAGCCTTGCGCCATATCGAGGTGCGGTGCAAGAAATTGGCCATTGGGATTTAGCTGAGCCGAGACACTAAAAACATTCATTGCGCAGAGATTGACAGCAGTAAGGCTGCAGCCTGAGGTGGCAAAAGCACGAAGGTAAAAAACTGGATCAGAGATCACAGTAATCGTTACGACGACGCCAATGCCCTAGCCATTTCGACTAACTGGGGCTTTTGCCCCTCAAGTATTTTTGCTAACACGTCAGGACCCGCCATCGTCGTTTGCACAGCAACTTCAGAGACAGGCCCAAGACCCACCAAGCTCGCCCAGGCACCGAAATAAGGCGACTGAAAATCGTATGGATCCGGCTTGCCGTCTTTAGGACTGTAGTCACCGCCCCTCGAGTAAATGACCGTCGCAGCACCCGAAGCAAGTCCTTTGGGTCCATTCTCATCTCTGGTGAAAGTGAGACCCGGGTGCGTAATCAAGTCAATGTATTGTTTTAGTTTGTATGGAATACTGAAGTTCCACATAGGGATAACAAAAAGATAATTGTCTGCTCGGACAAATTGTTCAACCAGCGAGGTAATAACAGACCATTGCTTGGCCTCTTCCTCATCGAAGTCTAAGCCTATCGCATATTTCATTTTTGCGGATGTCACTTCAACCGTTACTTCCGGTAATCCCGCATCAAATAAATCGAGCCGCGTCAGTGCTACTGAATCAGGCAAAGCTTCCAGAAAAATATTCGCCGCCATGTTGCCGGCAGAAGCATCGCCCCTTGGAGAAGCGTTAATCACTAGCAAGTTAGACATCATGTTTCCACATTGTTTGAGAGCGTCATTAGATATTGTACACAAAGTCTATCAGGAGAATATGAACGATTTCATGCTATGCGCTCCGGAGTCAGACCGAATACGACACCAAAATATGCAGACATCAATCCAGCCACAATATCTTGAACACCTATTAGCAGCGGCGATGGCTGCCAGACAGTAATACCTGCTTCTGGACACCCATGATTAATCAAACAAGAAAATGCTCAAATACTGAATTTAAAGCATTAGTCTGCGCCAACAGCTAAACTAATCCTACGTAACTAACCTCAGATAGACGGATGGATATGGCGCGCACGAGACTACACTTCCTGTTTCTCAATGTTGGACACTTTCTCGACCACTTATTCGTACTCATATTCGCAACCGCGGCACTTCACCTAATGATCGACTGGGAGATGAGCTACGCTGAACTGATTCCCTATGCCACCCCTGGATTTGTCGCCTTTGGTATTTGCGCTATCCCAGCTGGTTGGTTGGCAGATAAGTGGAGTCGCGAGGGAATGATGGCGGTTTTTTTTATCGGTATTGGGTGCTGTTCAGTTCTGACCAGCACTGCTGATACGCCCTTGCAAATAGCTGTTTGCCTCACGTTGATCGGCATGTTTGCCTCAATTTACCACCCCGTTGGGCTGGCGATGGTCGTGCAAGGAAGGAGCAAAACAGGCATTCCCCTTGCGATCAATGGCATCTTTGGCAATATGGGGGTTGCCTCCGCTGCACTCTTGACCGGTTTTCTCGTTGATAATACCGGATGGCGTAGTGCATTTATCTTACCCGGCGTCCTCTCGATCCTCGTTGGCTGCTTGTATCTGTTATTCATTCAGCGTCACCGAAACGAAGATGAAAACACAGTAGAAGCTTTAGAACCGATTGAGGAAGTACCAATTTCGAGACATACACTGTTGCGCGTCTTCAGTATTATTCTGCTAACGACTGCAATCGGTGGGTTTGTTTTCCAGAGCACAACCTTCGGTCTGCCAAAAATTTTTGACGAGCGCCTGAATGATCTTGCAGGGACCGCCACACTTCTCGGTTGGTATGTATTCATGGTGTTTTCACTCGCGGCACTCGCTCAACTGGTAGTTGGCTATCTAGTCGACAAGCATGAAATCAGAATCGTGTTTGCCTGGGTTGCACTCCTACAGAGTCTGTTTTTCTTTGTGATGATTCAATCGCAGGGCGCTATCGCCTTGCTTGTCGCGATTGCATTTATGCTTGTTGTGTTTGGACAGATACCGATTAACGATGTTTTGGTTGGACGCATAGCAAAAAGCGAGTGGCGAAGTCGAGCCTATGCGTTGCGCTATATCGTCACATTTTCAGTGATGGCTTCTGCATTACCGATCATCTCCTGGATTCACGGCACTTGGGGGTTCGACGTGTTGTTTGCCGCGCTATCTGCTGCAGCGCTGATCATATTTGCAGGCGCTTTGTGCTTACCTCTATTTAAAGCTGTCAACACTTCCGCCAATTAAGAGGTGCTCCCCTATTCTGATACCCTCGTGAAAATCTAAACTGCTCCATGGACACGGTCACCCATCACGCCATGTTAGATCGCTTGTATCTGATTAAAATAAGCCAGCAAACAAGAGGAAAAACCGGTATCTTCTGTGCTGGGGGCTGCCTTGCCTAAGCCGCAGGAAATTCAGTTTTTAGCAGTTCGCTGAAGACACGGTTAGGCGTTCAGGCGCGATCCTGACTGGTCAACTTGCCGCAGCAAACTTGCTAACATTTACATTGAGGGAAAAAACAACATGAATCGATTCGAGGGAAAATCTGTCATTGTCACTGGCGCAGCGTCTGGATTCGGAACAGCGATCGCCAGGAAATTCGCCAATGAGGGTGCACAGATAATCTGCGCTGATTTGAATATGGCGGGTGCTAGCGAACTCGCCTCGGAACTTGCAAATGCAGTGCCATTTGAGATCGACGTGGCGAATGAGCAGCAAAACAAAGACATGATTGCGTGCGCGGTCGATCACTTCGGCAAAATCGACGTGCTTTGCTGCAACGCAGGGATACCGCACAAAGGCAATTATATGATCAGGATGCCCGTCGAGGATTTCGACAAGATGTGGGCGGTTAACGTCCGTAGTATTTTTCTTGCTGCTCGCGCTGCGGTGCCCCATATGCCACCCGGCAGCAGTATTATCAGCACAGCGTCAATTGGTGGCAAACGACCACGTCCCGGGCTTGTGCCATACAATGCTTCAAAAGCCGCGGTAATCACCCTCACCCAGGGCATGGCAGTTGAAATGGCACCCAACATTCGAGTGAATTGTGTTTGCCCGGTCTCATCACCTACCAACTTTGATTTTCAGACGATGGGCACCCAGAACCTTTCAGAGGAAATGGAAAAGAAAGTGCTTGAGACAATTCCCATGGGCAGAAGAGCAACCCCCGAGGACGTTGCCGATGGTTATGCTTTCCTTGCTTCAGACGAAGCAAAATTCATCACCGGCACATCGCTAGATATTGATGGCGGTCGCGCAATTTAAGGGCAAAGTGAAATACTATGCTGGCAAACGCAGCATTGATTGCATGTTACCGTAATAGAATGCGTCCATGGTTTTCTGGTCACAGTTCTGCATGGTTTCTTCAAATTTTCTAATGGGATCGGCACCACCTTCCGGGTGCGGGTAATCAGAAGCGAATACCAGCATCTCTGGACCCACGTTGTCGATGATCCAGCCAACGGGCTCACCTGAAAACGGGGACACCTTGATTCTCTGTTTTGCGGTTTCGGACGGCAACTCGCTGAATTTACGCTTTCGTTTGAACATGCGTGCAGTAAAGTCCATTTGTTGGAGCCACGACGGCAACCATGTTGCAGCATGTTCCATGCAGAGAGATTGGAGATTGGCATGCCGCTCAAAAACACCGTCATAAATCATTGCCGAGAGAAATAACTGGGCGCTTTGTCCAATATTCTGCAGACCAAGTTCACCGGCAGGTGCATCACCACCAAGCTCAAGCTCTGTCTTACCATTATTTGTAAAACTACGAGGTACGGCGCGGTAGTGACCGTTGACTGCGACGTGCACGACAAAAGGCCGACAGATGTCTGAAAACGTAGCCCAAATCGGATCGAAATCAGGGTGAGTAAACGAGCGCTTATTATCATCAGGTTCGTTAGTATCGATCATAAATGTGAAACACCCGTCCAGCAGACCTTGCTCCAGAATCTTAAGCGCACGCTCCGGCCCCAAACTTAAAGGAAGGTATCCAATGGCTTTAAGCCGCTCGTCTTTACGACAGAAGTCTGCCATTGCCTTGTTCAGCGTATAAGCGCCGGCCTCAAGCAGGTTATCGCTTTCCACATGCGCGACCTGATGGAAGGAATAAGTCGGCAGCACCATCTGCATTTCAAAACCCAGCAGGTCCAAAGTATGTGATCGTTCAGCCGGGTCAAAAGCACCCAACCGACTCCAACCACTTTTGCGGTTATCCATCAGCGAAGCTTCGAACTTGGCCATAGTGGCAGGATCACTTTGCCGTTTTGCCAATAATTCACGACCACGTTCGATCGCCGCTTCAACGACCCGAAGCTCCTTTTGTTCCGCCATCGGACGAATCAGGTCTCGATGTTCTGACCTAGCGGCTAAATCGAGAAAATCTTCCAGCTCAAACAAGTGGCTATCTACATCAATAATTCGGCGATGCTCGGCATAAGTCATAGGGATCTCCTGAATAAATTTTTATTATACAGATTCTAAATTAGCGCCTCAGATTCAAACTGTCAACAATAAGAAGTTGTATTGCATGATGAGTAAAAGCCCAAAAAACCGACTATCCCCAGCTGCAATGACAGATCAGCTCATAATAGCCGCGCCAATGCTTCGCGCACTTCAACTTCCCCACCGTGGTGGCTGCGAAACAGCTTTTTGCCATCTTTCTCGAACAGCACAAGTCCGTCTAAAAATTCAACGTCTGGACCGTAGCAGGATTCCAGCCCCATACCGTGACGCATCATAAAAATTGTCATGTCATGAGTAACACAAAGGTCCAAGTGGCTCGGATCCAGCGCATCTAGTTTCGCTTCGAGCACCCGCATAAGCGTCTCAACGGCAAGTTCGGGGGACAGCAGCGCGTCTGTTGGGAAGGCCTTATCAAACCAGCGACCTACAAAGTCAGCCAATCCATTGCTTCCGCTTAGCATCTTCCACATTCTCTGGTGGTCGAGAGAATAAAAGATACCTAGGGCCTCTACAGGTCGAGTTCTGCCGCTTGCACCGCCCTTTTCTGCATGGGCTGCTATCGTCTTCTCCGCTGTTTCGACACAGCGTTCAGGCGGGCTGGCGTAACCTTTAATCGTCAAATGTTTGGGCAACTTCTGCCCAAGCTTTACGCAAAGATTACGACCATGTTCGGTCAGAGGATTTTCAAGATCGTTAATGGTCCTATCAAAGGTTCTGGCACTGTGCCGTATTAATAGCACGGCTTTGTCAGCGCCTTCTGTGAGCACATCATTAACCAGGTCGATCGTCGCATCACCGAAATGCTCACTAAGATGTTCTGGCTTGACGCCATCATCACTGGACAATTTTTTCTCCAAAATCAGTATTTAAAGCCCCAATGCTATGACAGCAACAGCTAACAACGCAATGAGACGCAACCGTGTTCAAACACTACAGGTCAGTTAAATCAATACCAGCGTAGTGAGCTGCGCTAACGTCAGGATGTGCACGCATACGGATCTTGAGTGTATTCGCGCCAAACGTCGCAAACACTGGGTCGTCAGGGTCCATCTCACCATCGCTGTTCTGCCCCCCAGTTGCTTCTGATGCTAGCGCTTCCGGTAAATCGAAGGGCTCAAATCTTGCGTCCAGGCGCGGGTTGAGGAAAAACGCAATTGATATCCGATGTCGACCATCTGTTGGACGCACAACCTGATGTTTAGTCGCTTTCAAATAGCCGCTGGTGGCGGATTGCAACATTTCACCTAGATTGATGACATAAGCTCCTGGCATGGGTTCAACATCAATCAAACGGCCTTTACTCATCACCTGCAACCCGGGCACGGCATCCTGCAGTATCAGCGTTAATATCCCAGAGTCATGATGCAACCCTAGTCCCTGTTCTTCATCCCCCTCTTCGACGCTCTGATTCTCTTGTGGTGGATACCGGATAACCTTGACGCGTGTGTAGGGGTCAGGGGACATTCTGTCGTCGAAATAATCACGGGGTTTTTCGAGCCCTTCAGCCATCGCTTGCATTAAAGACATACCCACTGACTGCATCTGTTTCATCCACGCAGAAATCACACCGGGCATTTCAGGTAAGCTTTGTGGCCATTGATTGGGGCCAATCAACTTCATCCAGGGTGGATCTCCCGGGTCAGTTGCCCGCACCGGGGATTCCGGCCCAATGTCGATCTGATCTCGCCAGTCCTGCTTACCGGCTGTCATTTCGCTCTTCAGTAAGGTGTAACCACGAAAGTGCGGTGACCTCGCGATCGCAATCGCTTCCCGCTCTGCCAGAGGCAATTCAAAGAATCGATTTGCCATGGCCATCACATTGCGATCCGATTCAACGGCAACACCATGACCAACGAGGTAAAAGAACCCGATACCGTGGCTAGTCTCCCGGAGCTTATTAACAAAACTACGGGCCTGCTCGCTATCTGGATTGGCCAAGTAGTCGCTAATATCGAGCGTTGGCAGAGATGCTTTTATCATTTCATTTTCTGACAAGTTAAGTGAAGGCGAATTTGGAAACAGATACTACCGCATGTCATCGTTCGATGAATACCGCTATTGTCAGTCTATCGGTGTTTACCCTGGCTGTTTCGCCACGCCAAGGGAGAAGCGCCGACCCAGCGCTGAAATGCTCGGGTAAAAGCCCCGGGTTCTGAATAACCGAGATGGTCCGCGATTTTAGCCACCGACATACCTGTGTCATTGAGATATTTCATGGCTCTCTCTAACTGAACCTGTCTAAGCAATTTGTTGTAAGAGGTGCCGCACTCTTTCAGCTGGCGGGAGAGTGTTCTCGTTGAAATATTCAGCATATTTGCTAACCGATCACGATCTGGCGGAGGACTATACGCCCAGATCAAACGCTGGCTTCTGGTTGCAAGGTCCTCCTCATCATCTAACAGCGCGGCAAAGGCTTGAGCAATCTTGTCATATCGACGAAACGCTAAATCCCCAGCAAATACAGGCACCGCATCTAGTATCGCGGCAGGAAACACTATTTCCGCAACATCAGCATCAAAACTTACCGGACAAGGAAGCCAATGGTAAGTATGAAAACTGATGCCCGGATCAGGGAACGGCAGTGATACTGCCGTAGGGGCCATCATGTTTTCGATGACGTCTCCGATCAAGTGATTCACTGCCATCAAATCGCGTGTAACCAAGTAGGCTTCCTGTGTCTCGGCGTCTGTTCCCTCTCCAGAAACCGGCACATCCAAAGTGACGCGCATCCGAACGCTTGCATCATCTCGCGTCATCAAGATTCGGCAATGTCCCCAACAGAGTTGAGGATAGGCAAAAAGCACTTCTAACGCCCGACTGACGGAAGACGCATGCTGCATCGCAAGCCCAAGAATGCCGTAGTAATTAATACCAACCGCACTAAACATTTCAATCGTAGCACCCGAGAGTGACTGCCCTTCCGTCGAGGTTTGCTGTAAAAGAATAGACAAGGCGCTGACCTCCGTCTCAATCGAGATAGGGAAGTCCGGGTCTTCGGCAGCCCGCGATGGCAAGCCTGCCAACTGCAGCACATTCCGGGTCTGATAGATATTCAAGCCAAACAGTTCACATTGACCAAGCACCCCAGCTACCGTGCGTATTCTCGTCGCCAGCGTGCCGCTGGATTCACTGTTGGAAAGTAATTCTTGTCGCATGTCATACACCCAAGCCAAGCGCTCTAATCACAAAGCGCATCCTGTGGCCTAAAATATCAATTTATTGGCCTTGTCTGCAATGTTTTGTCGCTAATTTGCAGCCTAGTATGTGAGTCATGAGAATCCAGTGGAATTTATAGAATGAGCGAAGCCGTAATCCTAGAAACAAATAGCGCACCTCCTGAACACACAGACATCTTAATTGTTGGCGCTGGCATCTCTGGCATTGGTGGCGCTGTTCACCTGAAGAGCGAACTGCCGAACAAAACATTTCTCATACTTGAGAACCAAGACAGTTTCGGCGGCACGTGGAAAACCCATACTTACCCCGGCATTCGCTCTGATTCAGATTTGTTCACGTTTGGATACAAATTCAAACCCTGGACGGGTAAACCCATTGCCTCTGCTGAGGCGATACTCGAATACATGCGCGAGGTCATCGAAGAGAACGCTATCGATGCACATATTCGCTACGGCAGCACCGTGATATCAGCCTCGTGGTCAACCGAGCAGAAACTTTGGACACTGGTTGCAAACGATGCCAGTACAGGCACAACAAAAACCTATACCGCTAACTTTTTGTGGATGTGCCAAGGTTATTATCGCCATGCCAAAGGTTATACGCCTGAGTGGCCCGGCATGAATGCATACAAAGGCACCGTTGTTCATCCCCAGACATGGCCAGAAGATCTAGACTATGACAACAAAAATGTGCTGGTCATCGGATCCGGCGCAACCGCGGCGACGCTGGTTCCAGCCATGGCCGATAAAACAAAACATATCACTATGTTGCAAAGATCACCGACTTACTTTGCGCCGGGTGAGAATAGAAATGAGCTAGCAGATAGTCTGCGAGAGCTCGATATTCCAAAGGAATGGATTCACGAAATCGTCCGAAAACGCATTTTATTTGATAGCCGAGAGATTACCCGACGATCTTTTGAGGAGCCCGAAGCACTTAGAGCAGAACTGCTAGCCGGTGCCCGGGCATTTTTAGGAGAAGATTTCGATATCGAAAAACACTTCACTCCCGCTTATCGCCCCTGGCAACAACGTCTCGCTTTTGTGCCGGACGGTGATCTGTTTACTGGCATTGCATCCGGCAACGCAAGTGTTGTGACAGACCAAATCGAAACTTTCAACGAAACCGGCGTGTTAACTGCCAGTGGTGAACAGCTGGATGCTGACATTATCGTTACCGCGACGGGGTTTAATCTTTGCATGTTTGGAGATATTCAGTTCAGTGTGGACGGTACACCGGTAGATTTTTCGGACACCGTGACTTGGCGCGGCATGTTACTTTCTGGCGTGCCAAATATGTGCTGGGTTTTTGGCTATCTGCGAACCAGTTGGACTATGCGCGCGGACCTAATTTCAGAATTCGTCTGCAGACTGCTTAAGCATATGGACGATAACGGCATGGACGCAGTGACACCGACATTGAGTGAAGCTGACCAACACACGGCAATACAGCCCTGGGTTGATCCGGAGAACTTTAATGCTGGGTACCTGACAAGAGGTATGCATCTGCTACCTAAACAAGGTACAGCGCTACCCTGGCGACACACACAGGACTACTACTTTGACCGGGATGATATTCCTTCAGCTGATTTAGATGACGCCAGCCTACAGTATCAGCATGGTCAAAAACTCAATCGTGCGGTTGGATCCGAGTAAGAACCCCTTGTGATCGGAAACAATCGGCGCCTACACTTGATCGTTTTCAACAAACCTCTAAATAGGCGCTTTCGCATTTTTCAGTGCTCGTGAAAAAGCAATGCGGTAAAACACTGGTAATGCAATCAGCGTGAGCAAGGTGGCAAATGCCAAACCACCCATAATGCAGACAGCCATTTCGCGGAAGAAAGCATCCGATAGCAGCGGCGACATGCCCGCTATGGTGGTACCTGCAGCTAACATAACCGGTCGGAGTCGGCTAAGACTCGCCTGCGCAATACTTTCAAGACTCATGCCTTCCTCATCGACGCGTTTGTCAATTTCGTCGATTAACACCACACAGTTTTTAATGAGCATGCCAGATAGGCTCAAAAAACCGAGGAATGAAGGGAAGGTGAACGAGAGATCAGTCACAAGCAAACTAATCACCACGCCACAGACGGTCATCGGTACTGTGAGCCAAATCACAATGGGTTGTCTTAATTTTCCGAACATGAGTAAAGTGACAAAAAACATAACTCCAAAAGTGATGGGGATCTTCGTGCTTAGCACTTCGCGTGCTATTTCACTGCTTTCATATTCGCCGCCCCATTCCAGACTGTAACCTGCCGGCAAGGGTATGGCTTCTACATCTCCGCGCATTGATTCAAACACAAGGGTGAAATTTTCACCTCTGGGAGGGTTTGCGATCGCACTCAAGACCCGATAACGATTACGCCTGAATATCAGACTATCCTCTGGTTGCAGACTGAAGCCATCAATCACTTGAGACATCGGGACGTGTGATTGTTGAGCGGGACTCCATACCATCCGGTCAGATAACCCAGGTAAATTTGTGCGTTCATCTTTAGGCGCTCGCGCAATGATCGGGAGCAACTTGCTTTCATCCCGATATAGACCAATGTTGACGCCGAGCGTGGCGAACGCCAACGACTGATAAACATCCTCTCGGGTAACGCCTGAATTGAGCGCTTTAATAGCATTAAATTCAGGTACAATCTGGAGTTCTCTTTGTCGCCAGTCAACTTTCCTATCGATAAGATTATAGGCAAGGTATACGTCTAGCGCCTGATCTGCGAGACCACGAAGTACAACTGGGTCAGCCCCATAGAATCGCGCTTCAATCTTGGACGGCCCGCTTGGACTGAACTCGGCTCTTCTTATCTGAATTTCCGCCTCAAGGTGCGACTCGGCGAGTCTGGATTCGACTTTCGACATAATACCGTTCATGCCACGTACGTCTTCTACCCGAACAACCAAATGAGCATAGGCAGTATTTGGTTTCTCTGGAATCGCAGTTGCGGCAAACCGGCTTGGTCCCACGCCGATGAAGCTCGTGATATCTGTAACGCCCGCTTCTGTTTTTATCTGTTTTTCCAGACCGGCGATTTCGTCAGCAGTTGTAAGAATGTCGGTACCCTGAGGCAAGTAATAGTCAATATAAAAAATTGGCGTGCTGGTCGTCGGAAAAAAACTCTGCTTTACTTTGGTAAACCCCCAAAAACAGCTAAGTGTAATTGCAAGAATCACCATCGACGTGAACCAGGCTCGGCGTAAACCAAAGCGAATCAGTCTTTTATATGGCGCATAACCCCAACCGGCATAAAGAGATTGTATTTTTCCTTCATCGATTTTTGTTAATAAATAACTACCAAACAGTGGCGCAACAGTGATGGCCAACAGCCAGCTTAACAGCAGCGATATAGCCACAACCTGAAAAAGTGATTTGAGGAACTGACCCGTACTATCTTCGGACAACCCAATAGGGACGAATGCGAGAATGCCTATGATCGTCGCGCCCAGAAGCGCGAACTGCGTGCGTTCAACAGATTCACTTGCTGCTTGCTTGGGTGTTCGTCCCTTCTGGACACCTATAACCATACCTTCGGCGACAACAATTGCGTTGTCGACAAGCATACCCATCGCTATCATTAACGCACCAAGAGAGATCCGCTGCAGCTCAATATTAAGGAATGTCATCACACAGATAGTGCCGAGCACCGTGAGCAAC
>Ga0208947_1000053_pt1 | contig 54872 bp, 43 predicted proteins | sample AOAMet1_04_M0_20_2_FD_188226 | JGI IMG/M metagenome (GOLD analysis project Ga0208947, IMG submission 188226) | Ammonia-oxidizing marine microbial communities from Monterey Bay, California, USA - CAN11_04_M0_20 (SPAdes) | ecosystem: Environmental > Aquatic > Marine > Intertidal zone | place... | reverse complement strand
AAAAGATCATACATTAGTAAGAAAATGTGATGTGACTAGTGGTGATACTAGTTGGACAAATTCTGCTGGAACAGATTCATTAAATTCACAGTGGCTTGTATATCCACAAAACACATGGACTTATTTAGGTTCTCATGTAAGCCCTTGTAATTTTGTATATGGTTGTACAGATTCTTTGGCTCTTAATTATGATTCATTAGCAACCATTGATGACGGTTCTTGTTTATATGATGTTTTTGGTTGTACAGATTCAACAGCATTAAATTATGATTCATTAGCAACAGTTGATGATGGCTCTTGTTTATATGATGTCTTTGGTTGTACAGATTCCACAGCATTAAATTATGATTCTTTAGCAACAGTTGATGATGGTTCTTGTATTTATTGTGTGTATGGATGTACAGATCCAACGGCGTTTAATTATGATTCTCTAGCTACTTGTGATGATGGCTCTTGTATACCACTTATTTATGGTTGTACCGATTCTACAGCAGTAAATTATTATCCTGGTGCGAATACAGATGATGGTTCTTGCACGTTCGACAATGCTTGCAACGCGGATGGAATTTTGGTGACTACAGGAAGCCTATACTACGATCCTGCAAATTTGAGTGTAGAACCAGGAGCAACTGTTGTTTGGGAAAATGTTGGAGGAACGCACAACGCAAATGGAACGACCAACACGATTACAGGTGAATCATTTGGAAATCCGGTTGACTTTTTCTTCTCACCGGTTTCTGCGAGTACAGGAAACGAGGCGTGCATAGGCAGCTTTACGTTTGATGTTCCAGGTGTCTACAACTACGATTGCAGTGTTGGTAGCCATGCGCAGTTGGGCATGGTTGGAACCATCACCGTGGGAACTGGCGGATGCACAGCGCCCGCAGCTCCAAACTACAACGAAGCAGCAGACTACGACGATGGTTCTTGCCTCGAGGTGACGACAACGGCGATCGCAATGATTCAGGAGGGCCAATTAACGGATACCTACACGGGTCAAACGGTTGTGACCAATGGTGTGATCACTGGCGTCTTTGGGCAGTTGGTGAGTATGCAAGACGGTCAAGGAGCTTACAGTGGAATTTGGATGTACGGCCCGAACGTGGCTGTCACAGTAGGTGATTTGGTAGAGGTGACAGGAACTGTATCGGAATACAATGGATTGACTCAATTGGCGAGTCCGTCGATTGTCATTCAGGAGCAAAACTCAGCGTTACCGACTGCAGAAGTGCTGTCTACAGCTGTTGTTGCTGCAAGCGAAGAATGGGAAGGCGTTTTGGTTCAAGTCACTGGCGACGTGAGCAATGCAGACATTGGCTTTGGTGAGTGGGGATTGGATGACAGTTCTGGAGAGTGCAGGGTAGATGATCGCGGCTATGACGCGATTGGGACAGGAAATGTCGTTGCAGGAAGTACTTGGCAAGTTTCAGGCCCGCTCGACTACAGCTACGGTAACTTCAAAATTCAACCACGATCTGAAGCAGACGCTTTGCTTTATGGTTGCACGAGCAGTGGAGCTTCGAACTACAATGCTGGAGCTGGTATTGACGATGGATCATGCCTGTTCAGTGGCGAGTCTTGTGAGATTTTCTTCTCCGAGTACTCAGAAGGAAGTTCAAACAATAAATATCTTGAGATTTACAATCCAACAGCTTCGACTGTTTTCTTGGGGCAATACCTCGTTGGAAATTGTGGGAATGGATGCGGTAACAACGGTCCTACGGCCCCAGAGTATTTCTTAAACTTCCCGGCTTCTGCATCGATTGCTCCAGGTGATTTCTACATCATTGCTCATCCTTCATCGGATTCACTCATATTGGCTCAGGCTGACTTGACCCATGGATATCTGTCCAACGGTGATGATGCATATGGTTTGTTCGATTCAGACACATTGTTGATGGATGCCGTTGGTGAGTTTGGTGTTGATCCAGGAAGCGGATGGGATGTTGCAGGCGTAACGAACGCAACACAAAACCACACGCTGGTCCGAACAGAGTTTGTATATGCAGGAAACGATGGCGATTGGGCCATGTCAGCTGGTACGAACGAATTTGATTCTGAGTGGATCGTGTTGGATATTAATGATTGGTCGGACTTAGGCATGCACACGTTCTCTGGTTCTTGTGCCGCTTCAACAGGTGGTTGCACCGACGAATTTGCAGTGAATTACGATGTCAATGCGACATCAGACGACGGCTCTTGCATCTACATCAGCAGCTACACCATTCAGGAGATTCAATCCGGTGGGTTGAGTGGTCAAATGCTCACCTCTGGAATTGTAACAGCGGTGTATCCTCCAACAGGTGGATTGTCAAATCAACCTTCGTACGTCATTCAGGACGGAACGGGCGCGAACTCAGCGATCTGGGTCATCGGTGACGGAGTTTTGGTTGGTGATGAAGTTTCCGTTCTTGGAAACGTGACAGAGGTCTATGGGCTGCGTCAAATCCAAGCGGCAACACCAGAAGTTCTTTCTTCTGGAAACACCTTGCCAGTGGCTGAGATTTTGGATCCTTCTGCCATCAACGATGAGCAATGGGAGTGTGTTTTGATCAGCATGACGGGTGACTGTGTAAGTGCAGACGCAGGTTATGGTGAGTGGCACCTCGACGCAGGTTCAGGCATTGGCGTAATCGATGACATCGGCTACAACGCCATCGATGACTCATTGACCAACGACGGCACTGCGTATGTCCCTGTTTTGGAAGAAGGACGTTCTTACAGAGTGGTGGGTGCGAATTTTTACGCCTATGGTGCTTGGAAATTGCTGCCACGCGACAACGCAGACGTTGTGCGATTGGGTTGCACAACATCAACCTTTAGCAATTACGATGCATACGCACAGGAGGACGATGGTTCTTGCATTGACCTACCGGGTTGTACCAATCCCGCGGCAGATAATTACGATTCAGAAGCAACCATCGATGATGGCACATGTGTGATTACAGGTTGCGATGATCCGGCTGCCTTCAACTACCAAGCAGGTGTTACCAGCGCAACCAACGAAGATTGCTACTACACGTTGCCGGATATGACCATCAATGAGATTCACTACAATCCATGTGGTGCTCAAGGCGATGATTTTGACTTCGAGTTTGTCGAGATTTATGTGAATGATGACGAAACCATCGATTTGGGTGGGTTTGAGTTTTACAATTCAGCGAGCGGTGAACCTCAACTTGGTTATGTGTTCCCTGAGGGCACATCAGTGGCTCCGGGTGAGTATTTTCTCATGACGGTCTCAGACGCAGGCACAGCAAACTATGCGAACCTAGGTGTTCAAGTATTCCAAATGGACTTGGGCAACTTCTCGAACGGAGGTGAGATGGTAAGCATTGAAGATGGATTCGGAAACTTGATCGATGCTGTTGATTACGATGACGGTTCTCCTTGGCCTTCGCAGACAGTGTCTGTTTTGGGCAGTGTGTTGGTTCAGAGTCCTGACGGTGGATGTTCCACGTTGGAGCTGATCCAAACAGACCTCAACAACGATGATGCAGATAACTGGCAAGCGAGTTGGGTCGACAACGGCACCCCTGGTGCGCCAAACTCATCCGCATTCGGATGCATCGATGCTGCTGCATGCAATTATGACGCAGGTGCATTTTTCGATGATGCATCATGCACATATGAGTGCGTGGGTTGTACTTATGCGGATGCGACCAACTACGACGCTGCATTTACCATGGACAATGGGTCATGTGTATTTGATTTGACGGACGATTGCCCGGCAGATTTGAATGGTGATGGTTTGGTAACAACCTCTGACCTGCTTCAATTCTTGCCTGAATTCGGTTCTACTTGCCCTGAGTAAGGGAAAGTCAATTGCTTTCAATTGAAAAGGCGCTCCCAGATGGGAGCGCCTTTTTTGATGTTTAAGTTTCTCAGGGATATCGCTTCAACTCATGGCTTCAGCACCACATTGGTAAAGACTGTGTTGGATTCATTGAGTGAGCGGTCAAACAAGGTGATTTGAAATCGCAAGGAGTCATATGCACTGGTTAGGCTCCAGGAATTCATCGCAATGGCTATGGTTCCGTTCAATGCGGGATTATCACCTGTGGGAATAGCAGGTGGTACGCGGTAGTAAAACGGAATTTGTCCTGCGTCGGGATCCAAATTAATCTGCACCCATTGTCCATCTTGAAGCTCTTGGTATTCGCATTTCAGGTTGTAATGAAATTCACAAGCAGCACAGAAATTCGGAGGTAGCGTGTCTCCTTGCGCAAGCCCAACATCTCCGTCACCGTCGGTAAACCCAATGACAAGTTCACGACTCCCATCAGGATTGAGCTCGAAGGACTGAAATTCAATCAAAGGGTTGTCTGGGAGATTCGGTTCGGGCAGGCAACGTGAGAGGCCAAGCACAGCTGCGCATCCGAGTGCAATTGGGGCTATTTGAAACTTGATTTTCATAAAATTGCGATTACGGTAGGTTCAAAGCTAATCAATCCGGAATTTCGCAGGGATGAAACCCGCGCACGAAATCTCGCAAAAAGAAAATGCCTTGGCTGCAAAGGTGGAACACTTTCGGAATCGCTTTCGAAAAATCCTCCAGCTTCAGCACAGAGATACGCGGTCAAAGGACTGGCATGATTTTACCCTTGAGTTGTTTCGATTTCAAGCTCAGGCCAATCCTGTCTACGGCCGATTTGTCGAACTAATGGGTGTGGTGCCTTCAGAAGTTTGTGCGGTTCAGGAGATTCCTTTTTTACCGGTGGAATTGTATCAAAAGCAAAGGATTTCGGTGTTCCCAAATCCAAGTCATGATTCCCATTCATTTGAGAGCTCAGGGACCACGGGTTCAATGCCTTCAAAGCATCCGATTGACGACTTGGACTGGTACGACGAAGTTGCTTTTGATGGTTTTGCACGCATGGTTTGCGATTGGAATGATCGCCCGCTTTTCATTGGCCTCTTGCCCGGTTACTTGGAACGCAATAATTCCTCGCTGGTGCACATGGTGCAATCCTTCATGTCCAAAGCGAATCAAGACAATCCGGAAGAATGGTTCTTTCTGCGCGAATTTGATGCGCTGGAAAGTAAGCTGAGCCAGTTGTTAGATTCAGGTTTTCCTCGAGAAAGACCAATTTACATCGTGGGCGTAACCCACGCTTTGCTGACTTGGGTGAAGTGCTTGAATCAGCATGCGACTCCACCGGCTTGGCTCGACCTTTCCATTCATATAATTGAAACCGGAGGCATGAAGGGACACGGGAAAGAACGAATCAGAACGGAAGTGCATGAGGAGCTTTCCTTGTTGACCAAAGGAAGGCCAGTGGGCAGTGAGTATGGAATGACGGAATTGCTTTCACAAGCCTGGTCTCACGCGCACGGAGTGTTTCGTTGCCCGCCTTGGATGGAAGTCCGAATGGGCGCGCTCAACGATCCGAAGGGGTGGGCAGAAGACGGAAAGCAAGGCCGTATTCACATTGTGGACTTAGCCAATGTGAGCACATGTGCATTCATCGCGACAAGTGATATTGGCAGACGATTGGACAATGACTCGTTTGAAGTGCTCGGCCGCTATGATCATGCAGAGGTTCGCGGATGCAATTTGATGGCCATCGATTGACGGTTAGCGGCAGTTTACGAGAAAATAGTTTTTCTTTCCGCGCTGAAGCAAGATGTGTTTTCCTCCGATAAGATCTTCGTGCGATACACAATAGTCATCCGCGACTTTTGCCTTGTTTACACTGATTGAATTCTCCTTCAATGCTCTTCTCGCCTCACCTTTTGAGCTGAGGAAACCTGTTGCATCCGAAAGCAGATCAACGATTGATACGCCTGCAGACAATGCTTTGCGGTCGAGCGATGCGCTTGGGACACCTTCAAATACGCTGAGAAATTCCGACTCGGGCAATGCTTCGATCGCCTGTTTGCTGGATTTGCCAAAAAGCAAACCAGAAGCGGCGATGGCTGTTTCGAGGTCTGCCTTGCTATGAACACGCTCCGTGATGTCTGCAGCGAGTTCTTTTTGCAAAATGCGTTGACCAGGATCTTGTGCGTGCTGCGCTTCAAGGGCTTCGATTTCTTCTTGGCTCTTGAGCGTGAAAATCCGGATGTACTTGCTCACTTCTTCATCTCCCGCATTGATCCAATACTGGTAAAATTTATAAGCCGAGGTTTTGTTTTTGTCGATCCAAACATTCCCCCCTTCGGATTTCCCGAACTTGGACCCATCAGCTTTCGTGATGAGTGGTGCCGTAAGGGCAAAGGCATGACCGCCTCCCATGCGTCGAATCAATTCTGTGCCTGTGGTGATGTTTCCCCATTGATCTGACCCACCGAGTTGCACCGAACAATTTTCATTTTTCCAGAGGTGATAGAAGTCATAACCTTGCACCAATTGGTAGCTGAATTCGGTGAAACTCATTCCTGATTCCAGCCGTTTTTTGACACTGTCTTTTGAGGTCATATAATTTACAGTGATGTGCTTTCCAACGGTCCGAATAAAGTCGAGGAAGGAGAACCCCTTGAACCAATCCGCATTGTTTACAACGCGCGCGGCATGCTTGCCATCGAAATTCAAGAAGGATTCGAGTTGTGCCTTTTGACAATTTAGATTGTGTTGAATGGCCTCCATGTCGAGCAATTGGCGCTCAGCACTTTTCCCACTTGGATCGCCCACCATTCCTGTTGCCCCTCCGACCAAAGCGATGGGGTTGTTTCCTGCTCGTTGCCAATGCACCAATAACATCACGGGCACCAAGTTGCCAATGTGCAGCGAGTCTGCAGTGGGATCAAATCCGACATAGCCGGTAACATTGCCCTTTGCAAGGGATTCCTCTAAGCCGGGCGTCATGTCATGCAACATTCCCCGCCAACGCAATTCATTGATAAAATCCATGGATCACAAAGATAGTCCCCAAGCATTGCATTTGTTGCAGTGATTCGAAACCTTACAAAGCTCCCAATGCTTCTTCTAATGCGATAGAGCGTGAACCTTTGAGCAAGACATGATGACCGCTGAGGGGGCTTTGTTTCAGATGCGCTTTGAGCTCAGCAGTAGACATGAAAGAGTGCACGGTGGGATGGTTTTTCGTTGCTTGATGAAACAACGGTCCGACTGTGATGACATTTAGTCCCTTTTCGAGAGCTAGTTCTAAAACTTCCCGGTGCGCATTTTCGGCATACTTTCCCAATTCACCCATATCACCTAAAATGGCAACAAGTTCCTTTGATTCAGTGGCATTTTTCCCAACACCTTCGAAAAATGTCAAGGCTGATTCCATGCTGCTCGGATTGGCGTTGTAAGCGTCTAGAAGCACCTGATTTCGCTCAGTCTTTGTCCATTGTGATCGGTTATTGTCAGGAGCATAACTCGATAGGGCATCGCTGCAGGCATCTGCGGAGACACCGAAATACAATCCGACAGCAGCGGCGGTCATCATGTTCTCAAAGTTATGATCGCCGGAGACTTTGCAACGCATAGGCCCATGCAGCGAACCTTCTAAGTCAACCCATGACATGTTGAAGTCATCATGAACTTCAGATACAAATGGGGGGTGTTGCTGAGATCCGTAAAATGCACGTGGAATGGAGTCTGATGCCTCGACAAGGACGGAATGATTTTGATTGACAAATACGGATATGTCAGATGTCAATGTCCCTGGCTTATTGCGGAAAAAGTCAAACAATTCACGCTTTCCTTTAAGCACACCTTTTACCCCTCCAAAACCTTCAAGATGGGCGCGGCCAATGTTGGTTATGACACCGTGTGTAGGTTCTGCGATTTCAGCTAACAATGCAATTTCGCCTTGTGCGTTTGCACCCATTTCAACGATGACAAAGTCTGGTTGGTCACCAGCCGAGAGCAAAGTCAAGGGCACTCCAATTTCGTTGTTCAGGTTACCACGTGTTGCTTTAACCCCTGGGAACCGACTTGCGCAAACAGCTTTTAACAGCTCTTTGGTCGTTGTTTTTCCATTGCTACCAGTCAATCCGATGACGGGGCATTGCCATTGCCTTCGATGCCACCTTGCTAAGGATTGCAGAGCGATTAAAACATCATCCACTAAAATGACATCATTCAATTGTTTGGCTATGGTTGCATCATCAATGATTGCGCTTATGCAGCCTTGATTCAGTGCTTGCTGTGCATATTGGTTGCCGTCGAAGTTTTCTCCTTTCAATGCAAAGAACAGTTTGCCGGCATCTGCTGTCCGGGTGTCTGTGGTTACGCCTGTGGAGGAGGCGAACGCTTTTTGGATCAACCAAAAGGTGGGATTATCATTCGACAATAACATGGTCCGGGAATTATTGCTGGTGCGAAAAGTAACAAAGAAGGGCAAAAAAAAAGCCCCGAAGTAACTCGGAGCTTTTTTGATGTCAAATAGTTTTTAACGTTGAGAATTCAGGGTTTGAGAACCCACTCGGTCCATTGCACATCGAAAGCCAATGGCTGCAGAGCTCTTGTCTTCATCTAGGAACCGTCGTGTCCCCGGACTCAAAAAGTAGCTTCGGTCGTTCCAACCACCACCCTTGTAAACACGTGATTTGTTGTTGATGAGGGATGTCTTTGCATAACCGTACATTCGGTTGCCCTGTTGCTTGAATCCATCATCCCCGTAGTAGATGCTTGACTGGAAGTCACCATCCTTATAATCAATGTTGTCAGCTTCTCTGTAATTATCACGTCCCAAGCTTTCTTCAACCGTCATATTGCGTTGAACCAAATCCCCCGGAGAGGATTGGATGTTGTCGACAAACAGGTCAAGTAAATCAGGAGAAATGAGCAATTCACTATCTATAACAAGCTCCTTGGCTTCGGCGACTTGCTCCATTGCTTCCTCTCGCCGCTTCATTTTCTTCTCGTCCTTTGCAGACTGAAGAACAGTAAAAATATTATCAACGAGGTTGGCCTCTTCATCGATGAAGTTCTTCGCAGCGGCCTGTTGGTAGGCCCTGAGGTCCTCTTCCAACCCAACTAGGTCATAAATGACATAATCGATTTTGTCAGCCACAGAACCTTCTGAATTTCGTTCCACCGTTTGGAAAACGTTTCCTCTGAACGGACGGAACTCCTCAGCATCGACGGCATTGTAAGGACGGTAAACATCCATCACCCACTCATTCACATTGCCTGACATGTTGTAAAGTCCGTAGTCATTCGGGACGTATTCATAAACAGCGGCTGTGGCGGCGGCACCGTCATTAAGGTTGCCAGCGACACCCATATAATCACCTCTTCCACGTGCGAAGTTGGCATTCATGCTTCCATAAGAGCCAGATCGGCTGTTGTCGTTACGCGTGTAATGGCCATCCCAAGGGTAGGTTCTTCGATCACTGATTAGTTCGGCATAACTGTTTCCAATAAGTCCTAACGCAGCAAACTCCCACTCTGCTTCCGTAGGCAAGCGGTATGAGGGTTGGAACAGGCCATCTTCGAATTTCACGTTGCGATATCCTGAAGAGTTTGGTCGGTAATCTGTAAGGCCTTCGGCGACAGGCTCACCTTGATATTGTCCGTTCAAGTACCCATCAGTGGTGAAATGGTCTTCATCCATCTGTCCGTCTGGATTGTGAGCAATCAAGCCTTCTCGGACCAGAAGCTGTTCATTGACGCGGTCTGTTCTCCATTTGCAAAAGTTGTTGGCTTGATTCCAAGAGATTCCAACCACAGGATAATCGCGGTATGCGGGGTGCCTCAAGTAGTAGTTTACAAAAGGCTCATTAAAGCTCAATTTTTCGCGCCACACAAGTGTGTCGGGTAAGGCTCGGTCGACAACTTCCGGGTAAGAACTGCCATAAACGCGACCTAGCCAGAACATGTATTCCAACCAGAATCCGTTGGTCACTTCTGTTTCATCCATGTAAAACGAAGAAACCGTTACACGCCTCGGGATGTTATCCCAATCCATTGTAAGATCTTCTTCAACTTGACCCATGGTGAAAGTTCCGCCTTCGATAAAGACCAGTCCAGGAGCTGTTTCTTGAGCGAAAAACGCTTGCCGTTCAAAGCCTCCGTTTCCGCTGGTGTTATATGCCCAGCCGGTAGCGCCAGAACGTTCTCCTGAACATCCTGAAATGAGAGCTGCCAATGCGATGAGCGTGAAAGTCGAGAGCCTCCAGTTCATGTTGTTGTTGATTTCAATGGGTTTCATGCAGATTGAGGGGTGTGTCACTGCCAGAGAAGCAGCTTTCGGGTTCTATTCAACTAGAAAGAAGGACAGTTTATTGTTCGGAATTTCGACCGCTTGCCACGGCAGTCGAATTGAATCGTCATGCTCACTTCATGCGCACCTCCGGTAGCGGGGGTCAATTGTGAGACGGTCAAGTCATAGCTGTATCCAAACTGGACAACATCGGTTTTGATTCCAAGGGTTACAATAAATGCATCCTTGTACTCTGTGAACATAATGCCTCGGTACCAAATGCCACCGACCAAAGGACCTTTGTTGACATATAGACCAATATTCATTTGCTGCATTTCACCCTGTCTTCGGTAAAAGATGTTCGGTGAAATGGTGCTTTCCACACCTGTAACAGAACGCTGCAAGGGCAACGTGGCTCCTGCATGCAGCGTGTACTTCATTGGGAGTCGGCTCGTGCCTACCACCAAGGATTCGTTGGGTTCGTTCAGGTGATGCACAGCAGCACCGAAGTAATACTTGTCTGTGAAGCCTAAAAAGCCTGTGCTGAAATCAACAGCCTGCACCATGCCACCTCGAGGTATGTCTTGGGTTTCATAGATAAATCCTCTTCGAGGATCAATCATGTCGCCAAACATTAAGTTGCCCCAATCCAGTGACTTCTGCATGTACGTGACTTGCATGGCTGCCTTGATGGAGAGCTTTCGCGTGATTGCTTGCTGGTAGCTGTAGATGCCACTAGCAGTGGTTGTGCTCAGCGTGCCTCGGCCCGCTTGGTCATTCATAACGATAAAGCCAAGTCCTCCGGACAGCGTTTCAACTTGCTGGTCATATGCTGCTGAAGTGGTCACGAACGAACCGCTCATTGCTGGCCATTGATTTCGATAGGACATGGTCATTCGCGGGCATCTCGCTGTACCTGCAAAAGCAGGGTTAAGGTAGAGTGGATTCGCGAAATATTGTGTGAACTCAGGGTCTTGAGCCTGTGCTGTCTCAGATCCGATGGTCACAAAAAAGAACGCCAAAAAAATGGCGATTGCAGGTATTGTCAGGAGTTGCTTCATGTAGAGGTGGCCCTATGAATTTACAAGAATAAGAAAAAAACAAATGCAGTCCGTGTTTTGTTGACTCACTAGAAATCGAAACAGCATCATACTACATCTCTTTAACGAGCGTTTGAGCCATTGCGTTGCATTTAATTTTTTCCGGAACTTCGCGCTGTCTCAAACAACCAATTCGCCAATGATCAGTTCAACTGCATTCTACCCATTTACAATGGTGCTTTCATCAGGGGCAAAAGCAACGGCAAACAAACTTGCTGTGTTGCTCGCCCTTGTCCTTTCCTTTGTTAATGTTTCAGCGCAATTGGATCATCAGCCACAGGTTTTAGAAGGTCATCTTGAAGTCGATTGGTTGCCAATTGGTGATGAAGCTTCGCCGGTAGGGATATTAGCTCCTGCAGATGGATTTTGGCTGGACGAAATCCCTTGGAATGTTTTCGAGGTAGCGTTGCCACCAATTTGGAGTGGAGGACAAGATTTGGTCACCGATCCGAGTTGGGTGCAGATTGATACGACAGACCTCACACAACGTCAGCGTCAATTGCTCAGAGAGCAGAATACACCACGTGATGTGCAATGGGTATTTTCGATTGGAGAGGATTTGAAAAGCGCTCAAATCCAAACTCCTCTCTTGCGTTTCGATCCTGACAGAAGGCTATTTGAAAAACTGGATGAACTCGATTTTGCTTTAGGTAACCTCGACGATGAAGTTGATGGGCTTACGGCAACGCACTCCCAGCGGCTTCGGAGTTGGCCAGAGACGAGTCCTCTTGGTTCTGGAAACTTCATTCGCATATCGATACCGGCGGATGGTGTTTACCGGATCGATCGTGATTGGATTCAATCCGCGGGCTTCGACCCAGACACGTTAGATCCGCGTCGCATTCGATTGTTTGGCAATGGAGGAGCGATGTTACCAACGAGCAATGCCAAAGAGCGCCCACTCGGTTTGATGCCAGCCGCAGTTCGCTTTGAAGGAGAACAAGATGGAGTTTGGGATGCTACAGACGCTCTGTATTTTTGGGGTGAGGGGCCGGATTCTTGGGAGCGAGACGGTTCTGTTGCCAATTGGGACCATGAAAAGAATGCTTACAATGATGAATCATGGTATTTCCTGGAGTACAATGGAGAAAGTGCAGAACAATCATTTCGCGTTCAGGATCAAGCGCCTGAGATTTTAGCTCCTGACACGCTCATCACGACCTATTGGTCGCAACAATTTCACGAGTTGGAATTGGAGAGCGTTAACCGGTCGGGCCGAGAGTGGTTTGGCGAAACATTTGGCACAGTGACTTCGCGGTCCGTGTCATTCAATGTGCCATTTGCCACAAGTAAACCAGGCAAGCTGGACTTCCGAGTGGCAGCTCAGTCTATGGGTTCGAGTAGTCTCTTCACACTCAGCGCAGGACAAGTGATATCTACCGCCTCGCCGTCCTACACCAGCCAAACTTCCACGAGCAATGTGGTTAATCTGGCATCGGGCTCACAAGATGGAGCAGTTGTCTCAGGCTCAGGACTGAATGCTCGCATAGAGGTGGACATAAGTTTTGAAGCGGCGGTTTCAGGTGCTTTGGGCTGGTTGGACTATGTGAGAATTGCTCAGGAGTGTGATTTGAATATGGCGAGTGCTCAACTCAATTTTTATGCAGATGCAGATGCAGATTATGACAGGGCAGAATACCGATTGGAACAAGGTGTGGGATTGCAAACTGTTTGGGATGTCACGAATGGCAATCAACCGGTGCAATTGAGTTTGGTCCAGTCCGAATCCAACAGTGCTTGGAACGCTCAATTGGATACAACGAGAAGATTTGCAGTCTTCTCTAATTATGGGTTTCCTGAGCCTGCATTTGTTGGAAGAGTTGATAACCTTGATTTGCACCAGTACGAGCGAGCGGACCTGGTAATCGCCACACGAGCGCAATACATGGAGGCTGCTCAGCGCCTCGCAAACATTCACGCCGATGAAGGCTTGGAAGTTCTGGTGGTTACGCAACGGGGTGTTTTCGATGATTTCTCAAGTGGAAGCGTGGATCCTACGGCTCTAAAAATGCTCATGATGATGTTGCGTGATCGTGCAATGCAAGGAGGCTGGGAGCCACCTCGTTACCTTCAATTATTCGGAGATGGAACCTTCGCCAATCGCTCTGATTTGATGGCCACCCCATTTGTTGTTACCTACCAAAGCGAAAATTCCATCAGTCCGACATCAAGCTACGTGAGCGATGATTACTTCGGTTTTTTGGAGGATCAGTACGGAGAGGGCATTGGAGACAAAATGGCGATTGGCGTTGGACGAATCGCTTGCTCCTCTGTGGATGAGGCGAATGCCATGGTGGATAAGGTTGAAGCTTATTTACAGCAACCAAACGCTGAGGTGTCCGATTCAGGTTGCGCGGATGGCACAGAGGGTGATGATGGTCGATGGCGAAATAGAATTTGTTTTGTTTCCGATGACATGGACGGGAATGGTGGTCCAACGGAGATAGAGCACATGCAGAATTCGGATGAACATGCGGATAAATTGGCGGATAATCACTCCGAATATGATGTGGTGAAGATTTATCTCGATGCTTATCCACAAGAGAGTACACCTGGTGGTGAGCGCTATCCAGATGCGCAAGACGCCATCGATCGGCAGGTGAGAGATGGGGCGTTGATCATGAATTACATCGGACACGGCGGAGAGAAAGGATGGTCCCATGAGCGTGTATTGAACACCACCACCATTCAGAACTGGACGAATCTTAAGCGGATGCCGTTGTTTATGACGGCCACATGCGAATTGGCTCGATACGATGATCCAGACGTGGATTCGGCAGGCGAAATGATGGTCATGAATCCGGAGGGCGGCGCCATTGCCATGCTCACCACTACGCGTGTTGTGTTCAGTGGTTCAAACCAGCAGCTGAATCGCGCGTTTTATGATGTAGCCCTTTTTGATACTGCTTCAACGGCCCTGCGACTGGGAGACATTGCCCGAGCGACAAAAAATGATCCGCAGGTTTCCAACAGCTCGAACAAACGAAATTTCACATTGCTAGGCGATGTCGCTCTTCAGCTGAATTACCCCGAGCATTCTGTGCAGTTAACGTCTGTCCCTGACACACTGAAAGCACTTGATCAAGCGAATGTGTCTGGGTTTGTCTCGGATCGGTCAGGTGCCTTGCTCAGCGACTTTTCTGGAATTGTGCATGTCAAGGTTTTTGATAAATCGTCTCAAATCACAAGTTTAAACAACGATGGAGCGCCGAATCCGCACGCTTTTGAAGTTCATCGCAATGTTTTGTTTAGCGGAGTAGCGAGTGTCCAGAATGGTTTGTTCAACTTTGATTTTGTCGTGCCGCGGGACATTGATTACAGCTTTGGTCAAGGCCGAATCAGCGCTTATGCAGTTTCGGATTCTTCAGATGCTCATGGTGCGACAAACGACCTAATCATTGGCGGGGTCTCAGAAGACTATCTCGAGGATTTGGTGCCTCCCTTGGTGGAGCTCTATATCAACGACACCCTTTTTGAAAGCGGAGGGCTAACGGATAACAACCCATTGTTGCTCGCTCGTCTATTTGATGAAGGTGGGATCAACTCTTCAGGCGTTGGAATTGGTCATGACATTCGTGTAATTTTGGATGAGGAATCCAGTCAGAGTGTGGTCTTAAATGACTTTTACACGAGTGATTTGAACACCTACCAAGGGGGCACGGTTCGCTATGCTTTCTCAGATCTAGAGGACGGGCCACATTCACTGAGTCTCACCGCATGGGATGTATACAATAACAAAGGCACGGGTTCGATTGATTTCGTTGTAGCGGCTGATTTCGAGGCAGCCCTAGGTGAAGTTTTGGCTTTTCCAAACCCTTCATCGAATGGGTTTCAATTTTCAATCGAGCACAACCAAGTGTGCCAAGAAGGAACCATGACGTTGGAGGTTTTTTCGAGCCAAGGACAAATGATGCACTCAACGCAATTTCCATGGCATGTTGAAGGGTTCAAGAACAACGAAGTCCGCTGGGACGCTCTTGATCAATCGACAGGCAGTCGCGTGGCTGGGGGGGTCTACCTGTTTCGAATCAGTTTGCAAGCAGAAAATGGTTCTGTTGTGCAATATGCAGACCAGATTGTCGTTTTGCGTCCGTGATGGATGTTGCGTTTCATGTTAACTTGCGCCGTCTCACAATAACAAAGTGATCCAATTATGAATGCCCGTCGAATACTCGCCATCGCGATTTTCTCATTGATTTTGCCCGACGCGAAGAGCCAACTGACTCCAGGTCAAGGCGCTCAACTCGTTCAATTAAATACCATCACCACGGCTGTTCCTTTCCTCATGATTGGTCCAGATTCGCGCTCCGGAGCATTGGGTGACGCCGGAGTGGCCTTGTCTCCCGACGCAAACAGTTTGCACTGGAATCCAGCCAAGATGGCTTTTGCTTCAAACGATGTCGAATTCAGTTTGGGTTATGCTCCATGGTTGCGCGCTCTTGTTGACGATATGAACCTCGCATATTTGTCTGGTGTGAAGCGGATCAACAAGCGACAAGCTTGGGGAGCTGCACTTCGCTATTTCAGCCTGGGAAACATCACATTTACGGACGAGACTGGAACAACCATTCGCGACTTCCAGCCAGCTGAGTTTAGCCTCGACATCGGATATAGCCAGAAATTGAGCGATCGATTCAGCGGAGGTATTGCGGGCCGATTCATCAACTCGAACCTCACAGGGGGCACCAATGTGCTCGGTGCGAATTCAAAGCCAGGACGTTCTGTTGCTGTCGATATCAGCACTTTCTACACAAATCCTTTTGCGAAAGTAGCGGGCCGAGATGCAGAAATAAATTGGGGACTATGCATTTCCAACATCGGCGCCAAGATGAGCTACTCAGAGTCTGCAGAGCGCGATTTCATTCCAACCAATCTCAAAACGGGTGCGGCGTTGAAACTCAATCTCGACGAATACAACAGCCTCACCTTCACAGCAGACATCAACAAATTGCTGGTGCCTACAACTCCCATTTATGACCAAGAGAGTGGTAGTTCAATCGTGAGTGGTTTTGACCCCGATGTCGGTGTTGCAACAGGCATGATTCAAAGTTTTTATGATGCGCCTGGCGTTGTGAATTTCAACGACGATGGCACGTATTCGATTGAAGAAGGGAGTGTCTTCCGCGAGGAAATGCGTGAGCTCAACATTGGAGGAGGCATCGAATACCTTTTCAACGATGCCTTTGCCTTTCGCACTGGTTTTTTCAACGAGCACTATTCAAAAGGTGCAAGACAATTCATCACACTCGGTGCTGGCATCAAGTACACGGTGTTTACAGTCGATTTGAGCTACTTGATTTCTACGCGACAGCAAAACCCATTGGCGAATACACTTCGTTTCACGTTGCGGCTGCAGTTTTCGGATCTCGCCCAAAGTAGCAACGACGAAGATTGATGCCCACTCCGTTTCGAATCGGTTATGGATATGATGTCCATCAACTTGCTCCCGGAGAGGAGTTTTGGTTGGGAGGAATCAAAATTGAGCACTCACACGGCGCCGTAGGCCACAGTGACGCGGATGTATTGCTGCATGTCATCTGTGACGCGCTTCTTGGGGCACTTGCCCTGCGGGATATCGGCTTCCATTTCCCCGATACTGATCCGCAGTACAAAGGTGTTGATTCCAAAAAATTGCTTCAGCATACGTATGACCTTGTCACTGAAGCTGGATGGGAATTGTGCAATCTGGATAGCACCATCTGCTTGCAAGAGCCAAAGATTTCTCCTCACGTAGATGCCATGCGTGGTTGCATCTCAGGATTGCTTGGCGTGGATATGGATCAAGTAAGCGTCAAGGCTACCACAACCGAGAAGCTTGGTTTCGTTGGAACCAAAGATGGCATTAGTGCTCACGCAGTGGTCCTGCTTCACAGGTCAGCCTGAGAAAATAAAGTGTTTTTCTGACGTTATCAGTTTCCACCTTGGCTCTCGAAATGCCCGGGCTGGCTGTCACCGTCGAAATGAACCTTGATCACAGCTGTATCTCGCAATAAATCAACCTTTCCGATTTCAATGCGGACGATTTGTACACCGGTTCGCTTTTCTAAATCAGCAATCAACTCGTCACGCCGTCCTTCGCTGAGCAAGTCAACGCGGTCGTAGATGACCACTTTGGTCGCCATGTGTCGTATGGCCCAAAGTCGGTCAAGAACCAATGTGAGACCCCAGACCAGAGCGTTAGCAGCAGAAATGAGGACAATGCCGTTGGATTGAGGCGCCAATGCGTTGAGTACAGCTAGAGCGATTACAATGAACAAATAAGTCATCTCCCGAATAGGAATCGCATCTGTCCGGTACCTGATGATTCCGAAAATCGCAAACAGTCCAAGTGCAAAGGCCAGGTCTATTTCGACCTCTACAAGCAGATTGCACAGAAGGAATACCGCTGATGACACCAAAAGGAAAGTGAACACAAAATCTCGTCGCTTCGAGACATGGTGGTAGATTCCTAGGACGAGGATGAGGCTTGAGATGAGGTTCCCGGCAAACGCCAGTAACAGGTGAATGACTTCTTCAGACATGGGTTAGATTTCTTGCTTTAGGAGTTTGATGCGTTTCATTGCGCTTCGGTAACTCCTAGGCTCCAGGTTTCGATTCAAAAGTAAGGTTCCTACAATGTATTTCGACAAACTAGTCTTGCGTCCTAGTGGTGGCGTGCTGAAGCGAAAGGCTCGCAACGCCTGTAGCATGGGGGAAAACCGATTGATTCGTTCTTGCTTCACTTCCATTATAGCCAAGGCCCCTAGGCCTTCACTTTCATTGCCTTGGTAGAAGGTAAGATCCGTATCGATGGTGATGCGTTCATTCAAGGCGGTTGACACCAGGGTCAAGCGGTTGAATGTGCTGTTCAGTCTCAACATCTGACCTCCTTCATAGCCGTAATGCTCATTGAGGAAGTGCTGTTCTTCTTCGTTTAAAGGGGCATTCCAAGCGGATTCAGTCGAGCGTGGTATCCTTTCTTTTAGCGTTCTTCCGTGCACGGTTTTCCGTTTAATCTCAAGGAAAGACAACCCGTTGGAGCCATAATTTCGGATTCGCGCTTTGAACCTTGCTTTTCGGCCACGTACATGCTGATTGAAAGATTCGAGACCAACGGTGTCAATGAAATGGTTGGAATAGTTTGTGACCCGCTTCCCCTTTACTTCCAATATTTGGTAATCGTTTTTGCAGCGTTTCAACAACTCAGGAATCCAATCCTTTCGAATCAGGTACTTCTGATCCAAACGGCTCATGAGGTCAGCATCGCCTATCTCATGCAGGCCGATGGGGCTCAATTCATCAATGTTTTCTTGCAGGGTCACAGGGTCCGAAATTTACGCATAAATGGTTACGTCGAAATTCGTTTTTCATTTTTACCCTCTGGATTGAAAATGCAACCACAGGTTGTGCCTGATTAAAGTCTGTAAAACACAGTGGGAATAAAGTGTCTGGTTCTTCTTGCAGGACGTTCCGTGTACAAACTACACGGAAGGCGATTTTTTGCATTGAAAGATGTTGTCATTTTCAGAAACATCCATTTGCCAAGGCTATATTTGCAACCTCAAGTAGCACTGAATATGGCGACCAGCACATCCACTCGAAAACCGAAAACCTCGGCTTCATCGAAGTCTGCGACGAAAAAAGCGGGCAGTAAATCAGCTTCGGCAGCTGCGAAAATGCCGCATTCCAAGGCTGTATATCAGCGTTGGTTTCGTGATATGTACCTCATGCGGAAGTTTGAGGAGCGCTGCGGACAACTTTACATCCAACAAAAATTCGGTGGTTTTTGTCACCTGTACATTGGACAAGAAGCGGTTTTGGCGGGCATCTCAGAGGCGATTCGTCCAACAGACCGAATGGTCACAGCTTATCGGGACCATGCTCATCCATTGGTGTTGGGGACAGATCCAAAAAATGTAATGGCTGAGCTATATGGCCGCACAACCGGTACGAGCAAGGGCAAGGGAGGTTCCATGCACATGTTTGATAAAGAGCGCAACCTCTTTGGAGGGCACGGAATCGTTGGCGGTCAGATTGGCTTAGGGGCAGGGATTGCGTTTGCTGACAAGTACCGAAAGGAAGATCACGTTACATTGTGTTTCTTCGGAGATGGCGCAGCACGTCAGGGCATTTTACATGAAACGTTTAACATGGCAATGACCTGGAAACTGCCTGTGATTTTCATTGTTGAGAATAACAAGTACGCCATGGGAACGTCGGTTGAACGGACGTCCAATGTGACAGATTTGGAAACGATGGGAGCGAGTTATCGCATGCCATCAGCGACAGTTGACGGAATGAGTCCTGAGGATGTCTGCGCCGCCATTGCGATTGCTGCGGAACGAGGTAGAAAGGGAGAAGGTCCGACATTGCTCGACATTCAAACCTACCGTTTCAAAGGTCACTCAATGTCTGATCCTCAGAAGTACCGGACAAAAGACGAGTTGCACGAATACCAGGACAAAGATCCGATTGATTACGTCCGCAATGTGCTCACCTCTCAAGGGTGGAATACAGAAGAAGAAATTAAGGCAGTAGAGAAGGAAGTAAAGGCTGAGGTGGAAGAAGCCATTGAATTTGCAGAGAACAGCCCTTATCCTGAGGCGCATGAGCTCTACGAAGATGTATATATGACGGAAGATTATCCGTTTGTCAAGGACTGATTAATTACCAACACGAAATCAAATGGCTGAGATCATTCGCATGCCGAAGTTGAGCGACACCATGACCGAAGGGGTGGTGGCGACGTGGCTTAAGAAGGTGGGGGAAGAGGTTGAAAACGGCGAGCTCCTTGCTGAAATCGAAACCGATAAAGCCACCATGGAGTTCGAGTCTTTTTACGACGGTGTGCTTCTGCACATCGGTGTAGAGGAAGGCAGTGCTGCACCTGTAGATAGTTTGCTTTGCATCCTTGGTGATGCCGGGGAAGATGTTTCGGAGCTGATCAAACAGGCATCCGCTGATGCACCTTCAACAGACTCAACGCCTGCACCTGCACCTGCACCTGCACCTGCACCTGCTCCGGCGCCTGCTCCGGCCCCTGCTCCGGCCCCTGCGGCTGCAGCTCCAGTCGTCGCTCAAGCAGCTCCAGCACCGGTCGCTCCGGCAGCATCCGGACGTTTGAAAGCATCTCCGCTTGCGAAAAAATTGGCGGAAGATCGAGGTCTGAGCGTTGCTCACATACCAGGATCTGGTGAAGGAGGACGCGTCGTGAAGCGAGACGTCGAAGCATTCCAAGCGGGCGCAATGGGCGCGACAACTCCTGGAGTTGAACGATTCACGGAGGTCGGCATTAGCCAAATGCGCAAAACCATTGCGCGTCGATTGGCGGAGAGCAAATTTACAGCACCTCATTTTTACTTGACCGTCAGCATCAATATGGATGCGGCCATGGAGACAAGAAAATCGATCAATGATGCGGGTGAAGTTCGCGTCAGTTTCAATGATATGGTCGTAAAGGCAGCTGCCTTGGCATTGAAAAAGCATCCTGTTGTAAATAGCAGCTGGCTGGGTGATCGCATTCGTTTCAACGAACACGTTCACATCGGTGTCGCTGTTTCTGTGGATGAAGGATTATTGGTGCCTGTTGTGCGCCACGCTGATGGAAAGCGGCTTTCGCAAATCGGCACAGAGGTGCGCGATTTTGCAGGAAAAGCACGCGACAAGAAGCTTCAGCCTAGCGATTGGGAGGGCAATACGTTTACCATTTCCAATCTCGGAATGTTTGGAATTGACGAGTTCACAGCCATCATCAATGCACCAGATTCATGCATCCTGGCTGTCGGTGGAATCAATGCAGTTCCCGTTGTGAAAAATGGTGAGGTGGTTCCAGGCAATGTGATGAAGGTCACCTTGAGTTGCGATCACCGATCCGTGGATGGAGCATCCGGTGCAGCATTCTTGAATGATTTCAAGGAGTTGCTTGAAAACCCGGTGAGAATGCTGTCCAACGGCTATTGAATTTAGAGTTTTTTCAAAAAAGCCGGACCCCGTGTAGGGTCCGGCTTTTTTTTGCTTCATCGTTTCAAAGGGTTGCATTCTAAATCTTACCTGCCGACCTTCGAGCAACGGCGGTTCAGTCGTGTACACCGTGATGCCAAACCTCCAAGCAGACACTCCCGTTGAATTCATTAAAGGCATTGGTCCAAAGCGGGCTGAATGGCTGAAGTCTGAATTGGGCATCTACGAAGCAGGTGATTTGCTTGAACATTTGCCGTTTCGATATGAGGATCGTACGGATTTCGTCGAAGTGAAAGACATCACTTCTGACGCCATTGCTATTCAAATTAAAGGCGTCATTACCGAAGTGAAGCAAATTCCGACCAAACGAGGATCTCGTTTGGTGGCAACGTTTAAGGACCATTCTGGAACGACGCTGGATTTGGTTTGGTTCAAAGGGGCGAAATGGATGGCTGCTCAAATTCCAGCCTTGCAGAAAGTTGTTGTTTTTGGCAAGCCTGCGAAATATCAGAACCGCTGGAACCTACCACATCCAGAGATCGAATTGGAGGATTCGTTTGAGCGTCGAAATGGAAAAGGCCTGCAGCCTGTTTATCGAACCACAGAAAAATTGACCAACCGTGGACTTTCATCCGCAGGCATTGCCAAGGTCATCCGTCTTCTTCTTGCGAGTCCTGAATTGGTTTTGGCAGAATCCATTCCAGGTTTCTTATTGAAAGAACTGCAGATGCCGCATAAAGCTGATGCAATGCTCATGGTTCATGCCCCTCAGAATCATGCAGAAGCGGAATCGGCACGGAATCGCCTCAAGTTTGAGGAATTGTTGCTGTTGCAGTTGAAGCTTCTTATGCAAAAAAGAGAGCAGACCCAGGATATGCCAGGGGTGCGCTTTGAGCAAGTCGGAGCCTTGTTCAATGACTTTTATAGCAACCATTTGGGATTTGAATTGACGGGTGCCCAAAAACGCGTCATGCGCGAAATTCGATCGGACCTCAACACCGGTTGGCATATGAATCGCTTGCTCCAAGGCGATGTTGGTAGCGGGAAGACCATGGTGGCGCTCCTCACGGCTCTTTTAGCCATTGACAATGGCTATCAAGCGTGTGTCATGGCCCCCACCGAAATTTTGGCGAACCAACATCTTGAATCGTTTCGTGAAGCGCTTGGTGCCTTGCCAATTCGAATTGAATTGCTCACGGGATCGGTCAAAAAAGCGGCACGTCGTCCAATTTTGGAGGGCCTTAAATCTGGTGAAGTGAATTTGCTCATCGGCACGCATGCGCTTATCGAGCCGGGTGTTGAATTTCAGCGATTGGGATTGGCTGTCATTGATGAGCAGCACCGCTTTGGCGTTGCGCAGCGGAGTAAGCTGTGGGCAAAGGCATCACCAGCCCCTCATGTCTTGGTCATGACGGCGACTCCGATTCCGCGAACTCTGGCCATGACGGCCTATGGCGACCTTGACGTGAGTGTCATTGATGAGATGCCTCCTGGACGGAAGTCAATCAAAACAGTCCACCGCACCGATGGTGCCCGTTTGTCTGTTTTTCAATTTATCGAGGATGAAATTGCTCGAGAGCGGCAAGTTTATGTTGTGTATCCGTTGATCGAGGAGAGTTCCAGTATGGATTACAAGGATTTAATGGATGGCTACGAAAGCCTCTCACGTCGTTTTCCGCTCCCGGAATTCCGAATTGGAATTGTGCATGGTCGAATGAAGGCTGAGGACAAGGACATCGAGATGGAGCGATTTTCGAATGGTACTTCTCAGATTTTGGTTGCGACTACGGTCATTGAGGTGGGCGTGAATGTTCCCAATGCGAGTGTGATGGTCATTGAAAGTTCTGAACGTTTTGGCTTGGCTCAGTTGCATCAATTGAGGGGGCGTGTTGGCCGAGGAGCTGAACAGAGCTACTGCGTTTTGATGACAGGAGATGAGCTGTCAAAGGAAGCGAGGCGCCGGCTGGAAACCATGTGCCGAACCAACGACGGATTCGAGCTTGCTGAAGTAGATATGGAATTACGAGGGCCGGGGGATTTGATGGGGACACAGCAATCTGGCATTCCTGATTTGAAAATGGCAGACTTGTTGCGAGACCGTGAAATATTAACCACGGCTCGTTACATCGGTAATCGGATTTTAGAAGAGGATGCCGACCTGAGTAAGCCAGAACACGCTATCCTCAATCAAGCGTTGATACGTGCTCGCAAAGGCAGGACAAACTGGAGCAGAATCTCCTGAACTTCGCCGCATGTCTCTCCGCAGAATTTGGGCCGCTCTCATTGTTGTACTCGCCAGTTGCTTGAGCGTTTGGTGGATTTTGGACCAGAGGGTTGAGAAGAGGCAGTTGTTGGACCCGGGAGCATTTGCATCGGATAGATTCAATCGTTGGGAGTTTCCGGTTGACCTTCCCGCAAGTGTTTCTTTCGATGGAGACGAGGCACCGCTTGCGTTTCTTTTTGCAGCCAACGCAGACTCTTCATCTTTCATCTGGTTCACATCGGTTGAGCCAAAGAAGTTGCCAGCCAAATTCGACAAGGAACGATGGGGTGGCGGTTGGCTTATCGGGACTGATTTGAAGCAATGGGAGGAGTCTCCAGGCGAAATGGCGGCGCATTGGACGCCAAGATCCCCGGGCTTTAACACGCTCGTGCGTTTGCCGAGCGGTCAAATCGAGTCTGAGCATTGGTTGGAAAATGACAAGGGCATTTCAATGAGCACATCTTGGACAGCTAACTCCGTTGCGCCGATTGCTCCTCTTTCCTCATTCTGGATCCAATGGTTTTTGAACCTAACCGCCAAATCGGGTGATGTCTGGAGGCAAGTGCATGTTGGTGCGGCTCCAATGGGGCTGTCTGAATTGGAGCATGATTCACTCATGCAATTGACCGATGGAAGTTGGCTTATGGCAAAAGCACAGGATGGAAGGGTGATGGTCGCCATGGAAATGATAGATTCTTCCCGATCAATTGGTTTGCAAGGGCAATGGAGAGAAGGCGTGCTGCTTCTTTCATCGGACGAAGATTCGCTGGCTTGGAGCCAGATTCACTGGCCCGGTAATGACCTGACGGAAAAAAATGCAGCCATTCCCGATGCTGATTTTGGATCTTGGGAACAAGGCCAACTGAAATGGGGCGTACATGTTGGTGCTAATCGCGTGGTTTGGCGAGCACAAAATCGCGGGGACGGAATCAATGGCATAGAACAGTTTGCTGCAGCGCCGGAGCCTGTTTCCACTCCCGATCAACAACCGGCCTCGATTCCTGCGAGCAACGGCGCAATAGCCAACAGCCGGATACTCGGATCTGTGCGGAATCATCGCACCGATGCTCGGATGGAATTGATTTGGGAGGGCTCGAAGGTTGTGGCTCAGGATTTGAAGGGACGTTCCACATGGAGTTTGGATCTCGAGACAAATGAACGCCCAACGGTGTGGGAGGTGGACTTGTACCGCAATCGAAAATACCAAACGGTTGTTTTTGCTGGCAACAAGGTGCACGTGGTCGATGTATTGGGCAGAGCAGTCAAAGGATTTCCCAAACGCTGGTCCAAAGGTTTTTCTTCAGCAGCAGTAATGGATTACGATCGCAATCGCCAATACCGATTTTTACTGGCTGCGCCAAATGGTGAATTGTTCAATTTTCGACGAGAAGGAGAACGCACACCCGGCTGGAATTTCAAGCCCCGTTCGGGGCGGTTTATCACCTCCTTGGCGCATGTGCGCGTGGGCAACAAAGACTATGTTTTTGCGGGTCAAGACGACAATTCAGTCCGTTTTCTGAAGCGCTCAGGAGAAGATCGATTCGACTCACCCTTGGAGTTCCCTTCAGGTCAAAATCCGGTGTTTCGATTGGGGGCATCTCTCGCGTCTTCAACCGTCCTGTTTTTCAATGCGTCAGGAACATTGCAAGAGCGCACCGTTGGCAGCAATCAACCAACAGGCATGCATTCCTTGACCAATGGTCTTTCCGTTAAACTGGAGGATCGCACCGGAGATGGTATTCCAGAAGTAGTGGTGCAAACGAAGCGCGGAGAGGAAGTTTGGGACGCCGGAAACCAGCGAATCAATCTTTGAAACAGCAATCAGTCGGATAATATCGAGCGGCTGATGACAATTTTCTGTACCTCGCTCGTTCCCTCGTAAATCTGAGTGATTTTGGCATCGCGCATCAATCGCTCCACGTGATACTCTTTCACAAAGCCATATCCGCCATGCACTTGCACAGCTTCGATGGTTTGTGTCATCGCAACCTCTGATGCATACAGTTTTGCCATGCTGGAGGCTAGATCATAATCTTCACCGGCATCTTTCAAGGCAGCGGCTTTCCAGACAAGCAATCTCGCAGCTTCAATTTGAGTTGCCATATCCGCCAATTTGAAAGCAATGGCCTGGTGCTTGTGGATGGGTTTGCCAAAGGCTTCGCGCTCCTTCGAATAAGCCAATGCCAATTCCAATGCGCCAGAGGCGATCCCGAGTGCTTGTGCAGCAATGCCGATGCGACCTCCCGCGAGCGTCTTCATCGCGAATTTGAAACCAAAACCATCCGCACCAATTCGGTTTTCCTTGGGAACTTTTACGTCTTGGAACATCAAGGTGTGTGTGTCAGAACCACGTATGCCCATTTTGTCCTCTTTTGCTCCTACGATGAGTCCTGGCATGTCTCTCTCAACAATCAAAGCATTGATCCCACGGTGCCCCTTGTCAGCATCGGTCTGTGCAATGACTAGATATGTGCTGGCAGAATTTCCGTTGGTGATCCAGTTCTTCGTGCCGTTTAGCAGGTAATGGTCGCCACAATCAATGGCTGCAGTTGCCTGGGATGTGGCGTCTGATCCAGCTTCCGGCTCGCTCAAACAGAAAGCTCCAATTTTTTCGCCCATGGCAAGCGGGCGAAGGTATTTTTGTTTTTGTTCCTCTGTGCCAAATTCCTGCAGCCCATAGCATACTAAAGAATTGTTGACACTCACGCAAACACTCACTGAGGCATCGATCTTGCTGAGCTCTTCCATGGCCAGGACGTAACTCATGGTATCCATGCCGCTTCCGCCGTATTGCTCATCGACCATCATTCCCATGAAGCCGAGGACTCCAAGTTCTTTGATTTCTTCAGTTGCAAAACGCTGAGCATTGTCCCGCTCGATGATGCTGGGCTTCAATGTCTGTTGGGCAAAATCGCGGGCTGCGTCGCGCACTGCGATCTGTTCTTCCGTGAGTTCGAGGTTCATTTCCTGGCTGCTTTCGGCTTAATCATGGTATTTGGAGAAATTGCTCCATCTTTCCGACCTCAAAGATAGGGCGTTCTGGATGGCTCGTGAAGAATTGAATATCAGGAATATGGCGATTGAAAATACGGAAAGCGAATTCGTGGTTTTGGGGATGATGTCGGGTACTTCGCTCGATGGCTTGGATTTAGCAGTATCTCATTTCTCCTGCGATGCGGCCTCAGATCGATGGGAAAGCAGGATTGATTCTTTCTGCACGATTCCCATTCCGACAGGCTGGAAGAGCAGGATAAAATCACTGCAATTCTGTTCAGCAACGGACTGGCATCAAGCATCTTGTGAATGGTCTTCGTGGTGCGCGAAACAAGTCAAGGTGGCGATTGATTTGGAGTCCATTGACCTGGTTGTTTTTTCCGGACAAACTGTTTTTCATCGTCCCGAATCTGGTTGGACAGGGCAATTGGGTTCTGGAGCGGAGCTTTTCGCAGGCCTTGGTCATCACGTCCCAGTCGTTTGCGATCTCAGGAGCTTGGATGTTTCTCTTGGAGGCCAGGGAGCGCCATTGGTTCCGGTTGCCGATGCGCTGCTTTATCCGGATTATGAAGCCTGCCTGAACTTGGGCGGATTTGCAAATGTCAGTTACTCACGAGCGACAGATCGGAGCCGAATTGCATGGGACATTGGACCTTGCAATCTTGTGCTCAACGATTTGGCATCGCGGTTAGGCCACCCTTTCGATGAAAGTGGTCAGCTGGCAGCCGCTGGTAGTGTTCTCCAGGATTTATGGAGCCAATGGATGGCTTTGCCCTATCATTTTCGACCGCCACCAAAGAGTTTGGGAGGGGAGTGGATTGAAAGTGAATTTTGGCCTGTTTTGAAAAGTTTTGAAAAGGACAATGCTTCTGATACGCATGACCTACTCGCGACAGCGACGGCTTACATTGCCTCTCAAATTCGCTTGGCTGTGCAAGGGAAGAAAACGCTTGTTACGGGAGGGGGGGTATACAATACGGAGTTGTTAGAATTGCTGAAAGGGCCAAGTGGTGCTGCCATCACAGGGGGGCATGTGCAGGTTGAGCTTCCTGAGTCCGATGTGATCGAAGGCAAAGAGGCACATGCTTTTGGTTTTTTGGGACTTTTGCGCGCCTTGGGCAAGGACAATGTTTGGAATTCAGTGACGGGAGCTGCAGTGGATCACATGGGGGGTGCCTTGTGGGGTAATTTTAGCAAACGAGGGGCGTGATGGAAGTATATTCGCACTCGCCAATAAGCAATGCAATGAACATGAAAGAGATGCTCCAGGCCTATGAAAAGCGCAATCCAGAGATTGTTTTTGAATGGAATGATTCGGAAACGGATGCTCAAGGTTGGGTCGTGATCAATTCCCTTCGCGGCGGAGCAGCTGGCGGCGGCACGCGAATGCACCCGAGGCTTGACAAAGGTGAAGTGATTAGCCTCGCCAAGACCATGGAAATTAAATTCACGGTAAGTGGTCCACAAATTGGCGGAGCCAAATCAGGCATCGCATTTGATCCCAATGACCCCCGAAAGGAGGAAGTTTTGCGTCGCTGGTACGCTGCTGTAACTCCCTTGCTCAAGAGCTACTATGGGACAGGGGGTGATATGAACGTGGATGAAATTCACGAAGTCATTCCTATCACAGAGGATTGCGGAATTTGGCATCCTCAAGAAGGGGTGTTCAATGGACATTTCAAGGCCAAAACCACCGAAAAAGTAAAGCGTATTGGACATCTGAGACAAGGAGTGTCTCAAGTGGTAGAGGACTTGGAGTTCATCCCCAATGATTTGGGAATGAGCAAGTACCGCGTAGCGGATTTGATCACAGGCTACGGAGTCTCTGAGTCGGTTCAGCATTACTACGGCACGTATGGAGGGGCGATTCAAGGCAAACGCGTCATTGTGCAAGGCTGGGGAAACGTTGGTGCAGCAGCAGCATTTTATCTGGCTCGTGCAGGAGCACTTATCGTTGGAATCATTGATCGTGCAGGGGGCATTGTCCGACCTGAAGGCATGTCCTTGGATGAAGTGACAGAGCTGTTTCAAACCAAAAAAGGAAACAGCTTGCATGCAGAAAGCTTGCTGAGTTTTGAAGAGGTCAACGCTCAGATTTGGGACGTAAAAGCGGAGGTTTTCTTACCATGTGCTGCTTCTCGGCTCGTGAACCAGGATCAGCTTGATCGCATGATTTTAGCAGGGGTAGAAGTGATTTCCAGTGGGGCAAATGTGCCTTTCGCTGATCGTGAGATTTTTTACGGTCCCATTGCTGAATCTGCTGATACGCGCATCGCTGTGATTCCAGATTTCATAGCAAATTGCGGAATGGCTCGGGTTTTTGCATACCTCATGAGTGATGCAAACGTGGACATGTCTGATCAGGGGATATTTCGGGATACTTCGGCAACCATTAAGCAAGCTCTGGAATCCACGTATCAGGATCGTTCCGAGAAGACGCTCTTATCGGCCACGGCCTTTAAAATTGCCTTGGAGAAGCGCCTCGACTAATTCACAGTTTTTAGCCCCCTTGAATTGCAAAAGGGTTGGGATGTTGTACTTTTCTAAATTGTAAAAACAGAACAATGGAGTTTATCGTACTGGCTATTTTCGTTGTGGGCTATTTGTTCATTGCACTCGAGCATACTTTTCACATTGACAAGGCTGCTAGTGCCTTGTTAACGGGAACGCTTTGCTGGGGATTGTTTGTGATTGGCGTGCATGAAGTACCTGGTCACCTTGCGGAAGATTTCGCGTCTTTTCAGGCGCATTTCACCGGTGATGCTTCTCTCGCGTTGCACACGTTTTTTGAACACCGGCTGTTGCATCACATGGAGGACATCAGTTCCATTCTATTTTTTTTATTGGGTGCAATGACCATCGTGGAGCTGGTGGATGCGCATGAAGGATTTGCCGTTATCACAGACCGCATCAAAACCTCTGATAAGGTTCGTTTGCTTTGGATATTGGCGATTCTCACGTTCTTTTTTTCAGCGGTTTTGGACAACCTCACCACTTCAATTGTGATGGTGTCATTGTTGCGAAAACTGATCGACGACAAAGAAACCCGGTGGATGTTTGCAGGGGTTGTTGTGATCGCAGCCAACGCAGGTGGAGCTTGGTCCCCCATAGGTGATATTACTACGACGATGCTTTGGATTGGAAATCAACTAACAGCGGATGTGATTGTGACCAATTTGATTGTTCCGTCCATAGCTTGTTTGCTTGTGCCGCTTGGCATTCTTTCATTCACCATGAAAGGGGATGTCAAACGCCCCGAAACGGCATTGCACAAAGTGGATCCTACTTCCGCAGGAGAACGCAATCTCGTGTTCATTATGGGAGTGGCAGGATTGCTTTTCGTGCCGGTTTTTAAAACCGTAACACATTTGCCACCATTCATGGGGATGATGCTTTCGCTTGGAGTGATGTGGGTGATCACAGAAATCATTCACCGTTCGAAGAATCACGAGGAGCGCAGCCACCTCTCGGTCATCGGGGTATTGCGCAAGATTGATGCTGCTTCTGTGTTGTTTTTCTTAGGTATTTTGCTGGCGGTTGCCGCCTTGCAAGAAATCGGTCATCTGATCAATGCTGCTTCTTGGTTGAGGGATTCGATGGGCAATGTATATGCTATCAATGTTACGATTGGTTTCTTGTCTGCTATCGTAGACAATGTTCCGCTTGTCGCAGCTTCAATGGGGATGTACGATGTTACAGCCGTCGGCGCTGCTGCATCTGAATGGGAGGGTTATTTTGTCCAAAATGGAGTGTTTTGGCAATTCTTGGCCTACTGCGCAGGAACTGGCGGAAGCGCGTTGATCATTGGTTCAGCTGCCGGTGTAGCCGTCATGGGATTGGAGCGCATCGATTTCGTCTGGTACCTCAAGAAAATCAGTCTTTTGGCCATTTCCGGTTACCTAGCCGGAGCCGTTGTTTTTTGGCTCATGTTCCGATAAAGAAGGCTCCTGTAGCACCCGTTTTGTGAACCGCCCTACGTCGAAAATTGCTTGACGCCTGTGCAGTGAGTCCCAATAATTGATTGAACTTTCTCGTTTCAATCTTAGGCATACAACGGACCCACTACATGAATAACTTTTTGATCCTTCAATCGCAGACTCCTGGTGCTAGCGAAGTACAAGCCGCGAACGAAGCCGCTACCTTGGACGGAATCCAGCAGGTGGACGTGAGCATATTTGAGCTGCTTCTCGAAGGCGGTATTTACATCATGGCGCCATTGGCATTGATGTCGATGATTGCCATTTATGTGTTCATCGAACGCACCCTTGCCATTCGAAAAGCCGAGAAGGTTACGCCGGATTTCATGGACAAAATCCGAGATTACATCAGCCAGGGAAGCTTTGAAAGTGCGCGCAATTTGTGCCAGGACTCTGACACTCCAATGGCTCGCATGTTGGACAAAGGAATCAGTCGCATTGGAAAAGACTTGAAAGACATCAGTGTGGCGATTGAAAATATTGGAAAGCTGGAGATTTACAACTTGGAGAAAAACCTCAGTTCATTGGCCACTGTTGCAGGTGCAGCTCCCATGGTTGGATTTTTGGGAACGGTTATTGGAATGGTCAATGTCTTCTTGGATATGGAAACTGCAGGAACGGTTCGGGTGGAAGATATTTCGAGCGGAACAAAACAGGCAATGATCACGACAATTGTAGGATTGATTGTAGGCATCATCGCTTACATGGCTTACAACAACCTTGTGAGCAAGGTGAGTAAGGTGGTGCACAAGATGGAAGCGACCAGCATCGAATTCATAGACATCCTCGAAGAACCTGCCGCATGAACCTTGGACAACGCAACAAGATCAGTGTGACTGGAAACATGTCCTCGATGACGGACCTGGTTTTCCTGCTGCTCATCTTTTTCATCATCTTATCGACCCTCGTGAGCAACGGGGTGAATGTAGAGCTGCCTCAGTCGAAAGGCACGAATTCGGTCACGGCAAAAATGACAGTGAGCATCAAGCCAGATGGAACATACTACATCAATGGTGGTCAGGTATCCTACGACGATTTGGAACCAGCCTTGCGCGTTCGCATGGAAGATGCTGCAGATCCTGTTCTCTATTTGCAGGTCGACGAAAAGGTGCCAACGGGCAAAACAGTTGAACTCATTGGAATGGCGAAGTCCAACGAGTGGAAGGTCATGTTGGGCGCTTCACCGAAAAAGTAGGCAGAGATGAATGCAGGAATGGAATTGCGGCGATTGGAGGTCGAGAAAAGCAACCGCAGAAAAGCGGGACTGCTGACGTCGATTATTTTCAGTGCTGTTCTTATTCTATGCTTTTTTCTCACCGCCTTTACCATGTCTATCCCTACTCCGGGAGAGCAATTTGTGGCCGTTGGATTTGCTGATTTGGGCGACTCTGAACAAGCCAGTGGTGTCACTGAATCTGAGACGCCTTCTGAAACGGTTCAGGAAGCGGTGGAACCAGAAACTGCAGCAAGTGAGGTCGTTGAGGCTACGGCTGTTGAGGAGGTGGTTACGCAGGAATCATCGGAGGTCGCCGCTCCTTCGCAGCCAGACCCTGTGAAAGAGCCGGAGCCCGAACCGGAACCGGAGCCGACCGCGTCACCTGCTTTGACGAATCGGCTCAGCGCCCTCCATTCAAGCGGCGGTGGCGGTTCACAAGGAGAGGCAGAGGATGGAACGGGCAACGAAGGCAAAGACGATGGTCGAATCGATGGCCGAGGCGTGGTGAGTGGCGATAATGGCGACTGGTCTTTGGAGGGAGGGGAGCGTATTGGAAAGCCCATGCTGGATGAAAATCCGCGCATTGAAGGAGTTGTGAGGGTCGATATCATCGTTGATAAGAACGGCTCTGTTACCTCAGCCATTTACGATGGCAAACATTCCACCATCTCTGATTCGGAGCACATTCAACTCGCTAGGCGCGCGGCCTTAACAGCCAAATTCACCCCCAATCAAGCAATCCCATTGCGACGAGGGTTTATGAATATCCGATTTGAATTGGAATGACATTTCAAGAAGCAACGGCCTGGCTCTTCGAGCAATTACCGATGTACCAGCGCCAAGGAGCGGCGGCATATAAGACAGACTTGGATGGCACATGGTCGGTGCTAGAAGCGATGAGTCGTCCAGATTTAAAGCTTCCAAACGTCATTCATGTGGCAGGAACCAATGGCAAAGGATCGGTTTGCCATGCTGTTCACAATGCGCTTTCTGACCAAGGGATGAAAGTGGGATTGTTTACTTCGCCGCATCTGTTTGATTTTCGAGAACGGATGCGGGTCAATGGTGAGGTGCCATCGGAACGATGGGTGATTGATTTCGTCGCATCGCAACGGTTAAATTTTGATCAGCTTGATTTGAGTCCATCTTTTTTTGAGTGGACGTTTGGCATGGCCATGTGTTGGTTTGCAGAGTCTCAGGTTGACCTGGTGGTTTTGGAAACAGGAATGGGCGGACGACTCGATAGCACAAATGTTTTTTCAAATCCACTGGTGACAGCGATCACCAACATTGGTTTGGATCACACGCAATTTCTTGGAGATGACATCCGTGCGATTGCCAAGGAAAAAGCTGGAATCATAAAGGATGGTTGTCCGGTAGTGGTCGGCCGCATGAGGCCCGAAGCTCAATCGGTAATTCTTGGTCAAGCATTGAAGCAAGGGGCTGAGTTTCACTATGCACCTGAGAAAATTCCGGATTCAACACTTGGTCCAAATTGGCCTGATAACCGGGCGACAGCGCACAAAATTTTGAAGGTCTTGAGCAGCTTGCCAGGCTGGCGTCATGTCGAAGTGCCTGCTCAAACCAATTTGACAAAGCGCGGCCACCTTGGTCGGTGGCATTGGTTGAAGCGGGAAGAAGGTTCTGCCCCCATCCTCGTCGATTGTGCGCACAACGAGGACGGCTTGCGCCGCACGGTTGCCGCGATTCAAGAATTGGAGCATGCCACGTTGCACGTCGTCTTTGGCGCTGTCAGAGATAAGGAACTCAACTCAGCCTGGAAGCAAATGCCCATCGGTTCTCAATTCCATTTCTGTGCCGCAGACATTCCGCGTGCGATGCCTGTAGATGCATTGGTTGATGAGGCCAAAAAGGCCGAGCGCGAAGGGAAAGCCTACCACTCGGTATCTAGCGCGCTAGCCGGTGCAGAATCGGATGCTGCCTCCGATGACTTAATCGTCGTCCTCGGAAGCATTTTCGTGGCTGCAGAGGTGCTCGCTGGGGCTGATCAATAGAGAGGTGCTCCCGTCATTTCAGAGGACTGTGGGATTCCCATTAACTTGAGAATTGTCGGCGCGACATCGGCGAGTTTTCCGTCGTTCATTTTTGTGACTTGTTCGGACAAAATCACGACTGGAACAGGGTTTGTGGTATGCGCAGTGTGTGGAGCACCATCGGGATGTCGCGCGAAGTCGGCATTCCCGTGATCGGCAATGATGATGAATTGATACCCGTTTGAGCGACCTGCGTCAACAACCTCTTTCAAACATGCATCAGTCGTTTCCACGGCACTTACGATGGCGTCAAACACACCTGTATGCCCAACCATGTCTGGATTGGCAAAGTTCAAGCAGACAAAGTCAGGAGATTCAGAGGCATGTTTTTTCATTTCGGGTGAAATCAAATTCACAATCTCATGCGCAGACATTTCCGGCTGCAAATCGTACGTCGCGACTTTTGGACTGTGTGCCATGAGGCGTTTTTCTCCGCTAAAAGGAGTTTCCCTCCCTCCGTTGAAGAAAAAGGTGACGTGCGGATACTTTTCTGTTTCTGCGATTCTGATTTGTGTTTTTCCTGCTTCCGAAATGGTCTCGCCAAGCGTTCCTTCGAGATTGGGCTTGTCATATATGACGTGCACACCTTTGAAGGAATCGTCGTAATTGGTCATGGTGACATAGTGCAGCGGAACGATGCTAGTTCCGTGTTCAGGCATGTCATTTTGGGTGAGTGCTGCGGTGATTTCACGGCATCGATCTGTCCGAAAATTGAAGCAAATGACCACATCGTCTGGCGCAATGGCCAGCGGTTCACCAACGGTAAAAGGTCGGATGAATTCATCCGTAATTCCTTCGTCGTAGTGCGCTTGAATTCCCGCAGCAGCCGTGGCATATTGCTCACCTGCAGCGTGCACCAACGTGGCATAAGACTTGGAGATGCGTTCCCATCGGTTGTCCCGATCCATCGAGTAATAACGGCCATGGACTGTGGCTATACGACCGCCTGTTTCGGACAAAACGTTTTCCAAGTCCTGCATGTAGGCGAGCGCTTTTTGCGGAGAAGTGTCTCTGCCGTCAGTGAATGCATGAATGGCGAAATCGTTCAGGCCTTTGGCTGATGCTGCTCGGCAGAGTGCGTGAAGGTGTTCTTGTTGCGAATGAACCCCTCCCTTGGAGACCAATCCCATGAAATGCAGCTTGCATCCGCGTTCTTTGGCTGTTTCAAAAGCTGCATTCAGAACAGCTTCATTTTGAAAAGAGTCATCGGCAATTGCACGGTTGATGCGCAAAAGGTCTTGATAAACGACGCGACCTGCACCGATGTTCATGTGTCCGACTTCGCTGTTTCCCATTTGGCCAACAGGCAGGCCAACAAATTCACCATCTGTTCTCAGCGTTGCTTGTGGTTGGGTTGCGAGCAATTCATCCATAAAGGGTGTCTGAGCAGCTGCAATTGCGTTGCTATCATCGGCTGCTCCAATTCCCCAGCCATCTAGGATAATCAGGGCGCATTTTTGGTCATTTTTCATGGGGATGTTCATGTGGATTTGGGAATCCAGGTGGCAATTCGAGAGCCTCCTCGTTCGTTCGATTCAATGCGTAGTTTGCCTTTGTGCATTTTCAAGATTTGATCAGCCAAGTAGAGTCCAAGACCTGTTCCAGAGGTTTCCGAATCTTTGAGCCTTTCGAACTTTCTCAGTACGTTTTGGCGTTGGTCATTTGGAATGCCATTTCCACCATCGTCAAAAATCACGGAAAGGCCATCGTCAGTTTGAGCGATTGCGATGATTACAGGTTCATTCGAAGGACTGTACTTCAATGCGTTCTCCAGCAAATTGCCCCAGGCGAGTGCGAGCGCATCAGCATCGCCTTCAATTTCAAAGGCCTCGAAAATCTCATTGCGGAGCTCAATCACCCGCTCTTGATAGGGGCCGACTTGATGCCGTTGCATGACATGGGTTACAATTTCCTCAGGCTCGAAAAGAACCTTGGTCATTTCCTTGCCTGAAATCAGGCGGTTGTTTTGCAATATATTTTCTACGCGTTGTTCCAATCGTGTCAATCCCGCTTGGGCATCATCGAGCAAGAGGTTTTTTGTTTGTGTGTCCCACTCGTGTTTTTTCAAAGAATCAATGGCAATTTGGCTTCCAGCAATGGGTGTTTTTAATTCATGGGTCACCGCGAGTAGAAAGTGCCGCTCTTTCTGCGCCTGTTCCATTTCGCGTTTAATGCTCCGCCAAATGATGATGAACCCGAGGCTCAATAAACCAAAGAATACGAGGCCTTCTCCAATGATCATGCGAATCGCTTGGTTGAGCTTTTCGTCTGTGGCATTGTTCAATTCAAAAATTTGCCGCTGCTGGCGAACGAGCAAGCTGGCCCACCATAGAAACTGAAGCAAGATATAGGCGCCAAGCAGCGCTGTAAGCCACCCTCTCTTTCCTATCCTTGACTGCTTTTTACTCATGGTTGCAAAGCTAATTCAAGCCGCCAACTCTCCACAACATTTAGAAACGAATGCTGTGGAATTCTCGTGCCAAATCCGAGTTTGCGGTCAAAAGGCCCCATTCATAGAAATCAACCTTCAAAGTCCAACGGTTTTCTTGGCGCAATGCGTTCCATGCGGCTTCCATATCAGTCGACCAATGAATGTCATCGCATACAATGATCCCTTTTGCACTCAGCCTGGGCGCTAATGCGTTGACGTAGCGTATTAATGCCTCACCTCGGTGGTTGCCGTCAATGAAGATGAGGTCATATTCTTGCACAGGGAGTGTCGGAACAACTTCATCGAAAGCTCCCGCAATGCACTGAATATTTAGAAGGCCGAGGCGGCTCCATATTTTCTGTGCTCTTTGCACGAGGACGGAGTTTCCTTCGATCGTCGTCACCGTCTCTACATGAGGGGCTAGGTAGGCACTTGTGATGCCCAGACAAGTCCCTAGTTCCAAAACATGCTTTGCTCCAATGTGATCTGAGAGTGCTGCCAAAGCACGAGCATGCCGGGGTCGTTTGAGGGCGCTGCGCGCGATGTCGGCGATTGTCCTCGATCGGGATTGCGAGCCAGCACCAAAGTCCATTGGTGCAACGTCGCTGCTGTCTTTGTGCAAGCGTTTGCGTTCTTTCTCAGCCTCCGGAGCGTGGTAGGACATATCGCGCATCGATTGCAATAGAGAAAATAGCCAAGGGCTATGAATGCTTGTCCAAGAAACAGAGCTTCTTCGCCATTGCAACCAACTATTAATCCGATGAATGAGAGGATTTTTCACTTTGTCAAAAATAAGCGTGTCGAGAATGTTTATTTTGAATTATCTTTGGCGCCCCGCAAGGGCGATTAGCTCAGTTGGTTTAGAGCACCTCGTTTACACCGAGGGGGTCGGGAGTTCGAGTCTCTCATCGCCCACTTTAAAAGTCAAAAAGCCTGCTCTCAAAAGCAGGCTTTTTTTGTACCTGAGAGCCGGGCTTGATGCTCAAAGCGAAGTTTCAAGGCCATGTTTAGGCGACACAAATTCGAGGATTGTGTCCGTTCGTTGTTCCAACGTGATTTTCCAGGTTTTTGAGATTTCGAATTCTTCGGTTTTTGGGATGCTGTCCAAATGGCCATTGTTGCCGAATCCTTCCGGACATTCTTCAAGGGAGTATGAGCACTGAGCGACACCATTCGTCAGGTCGATGGTCCACTCTATTTTCTCATCGCAAAGCGAACCAGAGTATGAACTGTGTTTGCTCAAAATAACGTCTTGACCATCAAAGCGATATGAATCTTCCACCCACCATCGCCAATTGCTGCCACCGTAGTGCGAGATGTGGAGCATTTGGTCCTGGATTCCGATGCCTTCAAATGGGTCTCCATAGACACCACCTTCTTCACCATTCAGTATGCAGGCTGAAGAAGATTTCCACAGGCTCCATTTTTCATGCTGTTTTTGGAAAATGACCACCAAACGTTCTCTGGCGTTTTCGACCACATTGGGCGTTTCGATTGCAGCGATGAATTCTTCAAAACCATCACCGTTTAAGTCGCCCAAGTCATTTTCTAGAACATCGATGGATGCTACGCCGATTTGCTCGGCGATGGATTCGGCAGTGGGGCCTTCATTCATCAATTCTTGATGGGTTATCAATCGCTGAGAAGTGACGGATATTGGGAAAGATGTGAGCCCCAATAGGAGGGGGGCCATGATCATGAGTAGCCGCATCAACGGCGCTCTCGTGTGATGGTGACTGCTCCGTGGAATCGCTCACCATCTGATCTGTACAATACATAGAAGTAGGAGCCATCTGAGACTGGAGTGCCATTGATTCGGCCATCCCAACCACCTTTGTAATCTTGGTCTTGAAATACAACGCTTCCCCACCGATTGTAGATTTCTAGCCGAGAATTGGGGAATCCTTCAATTCCTGGAATTCGAAAAAAGTCATTCGTTCCGTCGCTGTTTGGCGAGAAGACGTTGGGAATTTCGGTGTCGCATGCTACGACGTTAATCTCAAAAGTCGCCTGCAATCCGCATTGATCGACAACCGTTACCTCCATGCTATTTTGCTCGATGGATGCTTGGAAATTTCCGGAGGGCCCAATGAAGGTTACCAAGGTGTCGAGCGCAGCATCCACAGCAACCCAGTTGGAGTCTTGAGCAAACCCTTGCGAGTCGTAGTTGTAATACTGCCAGACATAGAAGGTGTAATCACCGACCCAATTTCCCGCAATTTCTTGCCCCGTTCCTCCCAATAAATTCAAGTCGCCTTGGATTCCAAGGCAGAGCTCTTCGTCCTCTCCTGTGATTGGATCGTAGACCGGGACTTCCACGTCCACTTCAAACGCATCTTCAATTCCACAGGCATCTGTGACGGTCAACGTAATGATTTGACTTGAGGTCACATTCACCGTTTCATTTGCACTGTTTCCGCCAGAAGACCAATCGTAACTGAAGGGGCCAACTCCTGTGGTTATTCCGGATTCCAGAACGATGTCATCTCCAGCGCAAAGGGGAGTGTTTAGTTGCTGCGCGTAAACAAACAGATTGGGAGGCAAGGTGTAGGAAATGGTTGCATCGACTTGGTTCCCGCACACATCTGTGACGGTGACGATGGCGGCACCAGGGTCGTCTGTCTGAATAATGTTTACGGACAATGTGTCGTTGGGACCGGTGCTCCATTCGTAGGCATGCGGTCCATAGCCTGATACAGGTGTGACCTCAAGAACGGCCTCGCCATTGCAAATCCCCACGGGATTTGCAAAGTCCAATTCGGTTGGTTCGAAGTCTTCGATCAAGAGTGTTGATTGCCTTAAGACGGAATCGCCGCATAAATTTACGTAGAGGTATTCGATGGTCACGGTTTCAGTGCCTTCCGCCTCAACATCGGGATTTACGTTCAACGGGATGTCCACTGAATATTCTCCGGCTTCCATGATGATTTCCGGATCAATAAGCTCGTAATCAACTCCATTGGTTGCTGTGCCCCCGATGGTGATGATCAATGTGTCTTCGATGCTTGCATCTGGGCGAACGACCTGAAAAATCGCATCGTTGCAAGACTCAACGACCGTGGTGTCGCCCCCAAAAATGATGTTTCCAGAAATTGATGCGGTAGCGGTGAGGTCAAAGGCATTGGAGCTAAAGGATCCTTCTTCCAACACTACCACCGACTCCAATGCTGTGTCGCTTCCGTCGGCAATGGCAAGTTTAATGTGGTAGGTTTGGCCGCATTGCACAGCGGCTTCAGCCGTGAAAGACTGGGTGTAACCCAAAATGCAGATGTCCTGTTCTGATTGGTTGTTTACGTAATACTGAGCATTCGTGCCGGAGTTGACGCTTGAGATTGTGATCGGCAGATAGGGATCAGAGTCGGGGACGCCTGCAATGTTAATGGCGCCGTCAGGGAAACCTGCTGGACTGTCAAACTCTCCTGCAATGCCCGGACCACTGAGGAAAAAGGCGAATACGTCATTGTATTGCGTATTGATCCATGTTTCGTATTCGTCGGATCCGAAAATGTAATTGAAACTAATGGAGTCGCCGGATGCTGTGAAGTCAAACTCCAGCACGCACCCATCGTTCACGGAACTTACAGAGAAGTTTTGACCAATGAGAGGGGGGACAGAATTTGCGATGGTGAGCAGATCAGGGTCATTAAAATCCATTCCCAAGCAATCGGTGCATCCGTTTTGGATGGGTGGGCATGAGATGTTGTCAGCAGCATCGCTGCTCAAAACCAAGCCGTTGCTGATCATCAGATTTCCTTCTCCGCCCGTCATATATCCCAGTTGACTCGCACCACCTGTGTAAGAAACATTAAATGCCTCCACACCTTCGCCGAGCAGGATGTCATTGACGTACTGGTCGAGCGAATAATTGGAGTCGACGTCTACCTGCCCGAAGCTGGCATTGCTCACAAGAAGCATAATGAAGTACGGAGCAATTCTTTGAATCATGGTTCGATGCTTGTGTTCATTCAAACTTACACTTTCAACAAAATAAAGTTGCGCGGGAAAGAAGAATTACTCAACACCTGCAGTTGGATATCCCGCTATACCTTTGCGAGGTGAAAACACTGATTTCCATCGAAGGGTTGCGCAAGACTTATAACGTCGGATCGCAAGACGTGCATGCGTTGGACGGCTTGGATCTTCGCATCGATCAAAACGAATACGTTGCCTTGATGGGACCATCGGGTAGTGGTAAGTCAACGCTGATGAACGTGCTGGGCTGTCTCGATTCGCCAACAGCAGGCACCTACCACTTGAATCAACAGGACGTGGCCCAACTGGAAGAGGATGCGCTGGCCGAAATCCGCAACCGTGAGATTGGTTTTGTCTTTCAAACGTTCAATTTGTTGCCGCGTTACACGGCTTTAGAAAATGTAGCTTTGCCTCTCATTTACGCCGGCTACAACAAAGAGGAGCGATTGGAGAGGGCCGCGGAAGTGCTTCGAACTGTGGGACTTGGAGACCGTATGGAGCACAAGCCCAATGAGTTGAGCGGGGGTCAGCGTCAGCGAGTGGCTGTGGCCCGTGCCTTGGTGAATCGCCCGTCGATTATTTTGGCTGATGAGCCAACAGGTAACTTAGACACGGCTACCTCCTTGGAGATCATGGCGTTATTTGGTGAAATTCAAGCGGCCGGAAATACCGTGATTTTGGTCACGCACGAGGAGGACATTGCCGAGTTTGCTCACCGCGTAATTCGGTTGCGCGATGGCAAGGTGGAGTCAACGTCTGATTGATTCACTGCAGAAATGTTGATTTCTGTATAGCGTGCTATGCCGGTTGCGCATTCCATGACGTTTCTTTGTAAAAGGAATAAACCTATCAGATCAGAGCAACAATGCAACGAGAACGGATCGTAAACCTGCGTGATGAAGCGCATATTGGAAAGAAAGTCTTGGTTCAGGGATGGGTACGAACGTTTCGCAATGATCAGTTCATTGCTTTAAACGATGGTTCGTGCGTGGGGAATCTCCAACTCGTCATTGATCGAGAAGCCACTTCAGATGAGCTCAAAAAGCGACTCAACACAGGTGCTGCCATTCAGGCCGAAGGCGTCATTGAATCTTCTCAAGGTGGAGGACAGGTTACTGAATTGAAAGTCTCTGCGCTTGAGGTGCTTGGCGAGGCTGATCCGGAAGAGTTTCCCATTCAGATGAAGCGCCATTCCCTTGAATTTTTGCGAGAAAAGGCACATTTGCGATTTCGAACCAGCACGTTTGGTGCTGTTTTTCGTGTGCGACACGCTTTGAATTTTGCCGTTCATCGTTTCTTCACAGAAGGGGGCTTTTTTCAAATGCACACCCCGATCATTACCGGAAGTGATGCCGAAGGCGCGGGAGAGATGTTTCAAGTCACCACGTTGGATTTGAACGATATACCGAAAACTGATTCGGGCGAAGTGGACCATGCGCAAGACTTTTTTGCCAAGCCCTCTAACCTCACTGTAAGTGGCCAACTTGAAGCGGAATTGGGAGCCATGGCACTCGGTCAAGTGTACACCTTTGGACCAACTTTCCGAGCGGAAAACTCAAACACATCGCGTCACCTGGCAGAGTTTTGGATGATAGAACCAGAAGTCGCTTTTGCCGATCTCAAAGACAACATGGATTTGGCTGAAAACTGCCTCAAATTCATTTTGAAGGATGTGCTTGAACGTTGCGATGAAGACTTGGCCTTTTTGGAAAATAGAGAGGCGCAAGCGGAAAAATCGTTGCCTCAAGACCAACGTCATGAGACCCCATTGCGTCAGCGTTTGCAGGCTGTAGTGGATGCGCCATTCCAGCATGTTACCTACACAGAAGCCATCGACTTGTTGCAGAGGTCCAAGCCATACAAGAAGAAGAAATTCAAATATCCGGTTGAATGGGGTGTGGATTTGCAGAGTGAACACGAGCGCTGGTTGGTGGAGAAGCATTTCAACGGCCCTGTAATCATTACCGATTATCCTGCTGGTATAAAGGCATTCTACATGCGTCAAAACGAGGATGGCAAGACCGTTGCCGCGATGGATGTATTGGTTCCTGGAATTGGAGAGCTCATTGGAGGGAGTCAGCGAGAGGAACGGTTGGATCGCCTCAAAGAAAAGTGCGCTGAATTCAACATTCCGGAGGAACACGTTTGGTGGTACCTCGATACCCGTCGCTTTGGTTCTGCGAAGCATGCCGGTTTTGGCATGGGTTTTGAAAGGTTGGTGATGTACGTGACGGGAATGACCAACATACGGGACGTCATTCCGTTTCCAAGAACACCTCAAAACGCAGAGTTTTAATTCAACGGAGCCATGCTCAAACAATCCCTTCAACAGAAACTGCTTCAAAAGCTATCTCCTCAGCAGATTCAGTTGATGAAGTTGCTTCAACTACCAACTACGGAGTTGGAAGTGCGAATCAAGGAGGAATTGGAAGCCAATCCTGCATTGGAGGAGGGTCAAGAGAAGGAGGAATGGGACGAAGAGCTTGCTGAAGCCACGGAGGAAGAAGGAAGCGAGGCGATGGATGAGTTTGACTTCGACGAATACTTGGACGATGAAACGCCTGATTACCGTTTAAGTGCTCAAAATCACGGAGCAGACATCGAGGATAAAACCGTTCCATTTTCAGGTGGTGCGACCTTTTTTGAGCGATTGCGTGATCAGCTCGGTTTGTTGGATGTTCCTTCTGATGTGCGAGATTTATCTGAACACATCATCGGCAACTTGGATGAATCGGGATACCTGCGTCGTGATTTGGAAAGCATCGTGAATGATTTGGCCTTTACGGAAGGAATCGAAGTGGAGCGGGAGGCGCTTGAGGATGCCTTGGAGGTGATTCAACGATTGGATCCGGCTGGAGTCGGTGCTCGTGATCTGAAAGAATGCTTGTCGCTTCAATTGCGGCGAAAATTCGAGAATGATTCAGGCTCCAAACTTGCGCGGCGCATTTCTCAGCGCTTGGCCATTGAAATTTTGGAGCATCATTTCGAGTCATTTTCCAAGAAGCATTTCACGCGAATTCAGAAGAAATTAGACATTGATGAGGAGGCTTTGCGCGATGCCTTGGAGGAGATTACGCAATTGAATCCGAAGCCCGGTAATTCAGGCTCAGAATCGAGCCGTGGCTCTGCCGTTCAGATTGTTCCTGACTTTTTGCTCTCGATGGAAGACAATGAGTTGAGGTTGCAGTTGAATCAGCGAAATGCCCCTGAATTGCGAATTTCCCCGGTATACAAGGAAATGATGGAGACATATGCCAGTGGAGCCAAATCCAATTCACACCAAAAGGATGCTTTGGCTTTTGTAAAGCAAAAAGTGGATTCAGCGAAGTGGTTTGTGGATGCAGTGGTCCAGCGGCAACGAACACTCACCATTACGATGCAGGCGATTGTGGATCGTCAGCACGCTTATTTCATGTCTGGTGATGAGACTGACCTTCGTCCGATGATCTTGAAGGACATCGCTGATGAAGTGAAAATGGACATCAGCACAGTGTCTCGCGTGGCAAACAGCAAGTATGTGCAAACGCCCTACGGAACGTTTCTTTTGAAATCATTTTTCAGCGAAAGCCTGACGACTGAAACAGGTGAGGAGGTGAGTTCCCGAGAGGTAAAGAAAATTCTTGAGGAAGCGATTGAAGCGGAAGACAAACGGAAGCCACTTTCGGATGAAAAGCTGAGTAAATTGCTCAACGACAAGGGTTATAACATTGCGCGTCGAACGGTAGCGAAGTACCGAGAACAGCTTGGCATTTCTGTTGCTCGACTGAGAAAGGAGTTGTTATGAGCGCAATCAAAGTCGAATCCTTGCCACTTTGGGCTCGAACCTTTTCAACGGTGTTTCATCCCTTTGTCATGCCGACGGTTACGCTGGTCTTGTTGTTTTTTTCGGATGGATATCTGCATTCGATGCCGCACGTTTTTGTGTACATGCTGGTGGTGGTTTTGGTCAACACTTTGGCTCCTGCTATTTCCTTGTATTTGCTCTATCGTCGGGGTCACTTGAGTGACTTGGAGATTCGAGCTCGTGGCGAACGAACGCTGCCATTTGTGATCGTTCTTGCGTATTTCGCGCTCACGTACATCTTGTTGATCACAAGCCCGGCCTTGTACGTCCCATTTGTTTATTTGGACATGTGGATGGGTTTGACGGCTTCACTCGCCATTGCCTTGGTGATCACGCGTTGGTTTAAAATTAGCATGCACATGTTGGGACAAGGTGGCGCACTCGGAAGCATTATGGGGCTTCAAGCGTTGCAACTCGTGCCAAATTGGGAACTCAATGCCGCTCTTTTGCTCATTGCAGGATTTGTGGGGTATGCTCGCATCGAATTGGCCGTGCACCGACACATCGAAGTTTATTGCGGCTACCTTCTTGGCTTTCTGGTTTGCTACCTCTCGGTGGTTCTAGGTTTGGGAGCTTGAGAGGCAATTCAGGTCAAGCTTTGGAAAGCTTTTGTTGCCATTTCCATGCATCGCGCAAAGCTTCCTCTAGACTGAGTTCACATTTCCAGCCCAAATTCTGATGTGCTTTTTCAGCATTGGCAAAAATGGAAACGACATCTCCAGCCCTTCGTGGACCGAATGCATAGGGAACAGAGATGCCATTGGCTTTCTCAAATGCAGCAATGACCTCGCTCACGCTTTTGCCCTTTCCTGTGCCGAGGTTGAACGCTTCGCAGGAAGGTTCGTTGGACTGTAGCCAATTGATTGCGGCCACATGGGCACGCGCCAAGTCCATGACATGAATGTAGTCGCGAATGCACGTTCCATCATCTGTTGGATAATCGTTTCCGAATACGGTGAGTGGACCCCTGAGCCCTGCTGTTGCTTGTGTGAGGTACGGAATGAGGTTGTTGGGGTGTCCGATGGGCAATTCGCCAATTGCAGCGGACTGATGCGCGCCAATGGGGTTGAAGTACCTCAACAAACAGGCGGATAGAGACATGCTGCTGTTGAAAGAATCCGTGATCAACCTCTCGCATGCCTGCTTTGTGTAGCCATAAGGAGATTCAGCCGGTAGGATTGGAGCCAGTTCATCAACGGGACTTTCTTCCGGTTGACCATAGACCGTGCAGCTGCTTGAAAACACAAGGTTTGACACGCCCAATTCGGACATTGCACCGAGTAGCGATGCCGTAGAACCAATGTTGTTTTCGAAGTAATCCAACGGTTTTTCTGTGCTTTCGCCTACCGCCTTGTACGCTGCAAAATGAATGATACCAGCGATTTCGCCGATAGCAGCACAATTTTCGAGGGCTTGTTGCATGTCACTTTTCGATCGGCAATCCAATTCAAAAAGTTGCGGTTTTTCACCAATAATTTCGGCGATTCCTTTTAGAACGTCAGGTTTGGAGTTGGAGAAATTGTCGATAATCACAGGTGTGTATCCCGCTAAATGGAGTGCGACAACGGTATGTGAACCAATGTATCCAGCCCCTCCAGTAACAACGACAACTTGCTTTTCCATCCCACAAATTTACTTCAGGAACGAAAAGGATAGCGAGTGCAACCCCCGGTTCCTTTTTCGCGTAAACAAAAGCATGGTAAACGCTCTTACAAATGCTCATTTGTCTTCCATGATGCAAGGAAACACCTCTTTGGTTCATGATCTCGTGGAACATTTTGTTGATCATACGCCGCTGCTGATTGATCGATTTGAGTCATGCTTGAAGGCAAGCGACTGGAACGCTTTGTTCGGTGCATCGCAGCGATTGATGTCGAGTTTTCGACTGATGCAAGAAGCCGAAGCCATCGATCTGCTGTGTGCGCTTAATGAAGAAAGGGTTCACACCATGACAGCTATGGAATGCAGTCAGCTCTGCCAGCGATTGCGGGGTTTTGTAGCTGCGTTTGCATAAGATTTTCTCTGCGCGGTCAATCACATTCTGGGGCGTATTTTCGCCACATGAATTCTGGTACTTCTCAAAATGATTCTGACGCGCTGAAGTCGCGCGGTTGGACCCTAGATTCCATAAAACAGCAAGAAGCGCAACTGCGCTCAGGATGTCAACCTGTGGAGGCCGTTTCTGCGTGCGAGGTGGGTCATGGAATTTTTATCTTGACTTCTGAAGCTCGAACAACGGCTCAAGTTGCACTGAAAAAATCAATTGAGGATGGTGCCAGTTGGGTCCGCTTTGTCCCGGCTTCAGGTGCCGCATCTCGAATGTTTGCCGGCATGTTGGAGCCACGTGAGTCTCACACTGAAGAAGAATTGAAACTGCGTGCACAGGATTTTCCATTTTGGTCTGAGAAGCACAGGCAAAAATTAATTGATATGCCAGCGCTTGAGCGGCCAGCCCAAGCTGCTGCTTGGATGCTGGACCCTGAAAAGGGCTGGAGTCGCCTGCCCAAGGGATTGATCCCATTCCACCAACAAGCCAATGGTGTGGCTTTCAATTCTTTTCAGGAACACACAGCGGAATGGTCAGACTTGCTGGGCGATGCTGCGATGCATTTTACGGTGCCGGGTGCTTTCAGAGATGAAATTGAAGCATTATTGGCAATGACAGGAAATCAAAACATCGAAACTTCCGTCCAGCACCCTTCAACCGATACCGTTGCTTTGGGAATAGACGATGACGCGTTAGTGCGGCATACTGATGGCGGGTTGCTTTTTCGTCCAGGGGGCCATGGAGCTCTATTGCAAAATCTTGACGCCATTGAAGGAGACTTCATTTGCATCCGCAACATTGACAACGTTGTGCCTGCTTCGCGCATGAAAGATCGCAATCTGGAGCAAGAAATTTTGATGGGAGAATGTGCTCGACTTACAGCCGAAAGAAATGCTCTTGTGGCCGCCTTGCATTCCAAGGGGTTTGATGCTGTTCATGATGCTGTGCAATGGTTGTTGAGCTTTGATGAAAATGCTCAGAAACATGCCACAGACGTCGCGTTGTGTTTGAAAGCCTTGGATCGCCCCATTCGTGTCGCCGGCATGGTTAAGAATACAGGTGAACCTGGAGGGGGGCCTTTTTGGGTAAGGCAATCCAACGGCTGGATTTCGCCGGCGATTGTGGAGTCTGCAGAGCTTCCGGAAGGCATGAAAGGAAAAGGAACGCACTTCAATCCGGTGGACATCGTTTGCAGTGTGAAACGATCAGATGGCCAAGGCATTTATGATTTGATTGATTTTGCAGATGGTGCAATGTTCTTTACCGCTCAGAAAGAATGGCAGGGCAAACCCATCAGAATTCTCGAACGTCCAGGTTTATGGAACGGTGCGATGGCTCATTGGCTGACGCGATTTGTAGAGGTGCCTAATTCGACATTTGCTCCTGTGAAGACTGTCATGGACTTATTGAAACCAGAGCGATTGGACCGATCGATTTAAAAGAGACGAAAGAGAGACTTAAAACCAAAAAAGGCCACCCCAACGGGATGGCCTTTTTCTGTGAATATTTTTGATTCGATCAGTGCTTCATAATGGTCTGATTGAATACACGATCGTCGTTCAAGATGCGAAGAGCGTAAGCGCCTGGCTTGAGGTTGTACATCGGATTGATGTTGACCTTCTGTCCAGTTACTGGATTCAACCGAACTTCACGGTGCAACATGTTGCCTGCAAGGTCCATCAAAACAACCTGTGTTTCTCCTTTCAAATCTTTCTTGAAAGTGATGGATACTTGATCGATAAATGGATTTGGGTACACAGAGAATGTAGCGCCAAACTCGGTAGCTCGAGCGTCGATGGCATCATTGCTATATGGGTTCCGGCTAGATTCCAGTGCTTCAGATGTGTCACTCACTTCTTCCATTCCGACGGCTGTAGAAATGTTTCCATCCAATTTCCATCCGTTCAAGTAGAGGTGGGTTTTTTCGTCTGTGTTGTAACGTCCTTCGATTACGATGTCAGTTGATACAGCTCGGATTTTTAAGTTGTAACGCTCGCCTTTATTGACTTCGGCCATCAACTTTGCAACGACCAGTCCATTGTAGCCTTCACGAACGGTAACCTTGGTTCGAGCCAAAATATTTCCGCGAAGATCTTCAATCAAAATTTCGATTTTTCCGAAGTTGCTTGACTGTTTGATGATTGCGTATGCCTTGTTCGCGACACCAGCAACACATGATGTGAATGATTGAACAACAACATCACCTTGGTTGAGTAACAAAACCTCTGAGCCAGTCTCGGCTTTTGCCACACAATCGTGCTTGAGGTTGTCAAATGGACCCGCTGTTGCATTAAACGCCGCAGTCTGGGCTTGGGCAGTAACCGCACCGATCAACATGGCGGCAGCTGCGAGGATGTAAAACTTTTGAAGTTTCATGGTATATATAGTTTAGAATTATTCGAATTGAAGTATTTCGAATTCTATTACGCCATGAAGCCAGTCAAGGTTACGTTTTGGTTTCAGAAAAAACCGCAACGCCTTATTTTTCAGGTGTTTACAGAAGGTGTTTGCAGAAGGTGTTTGTTCAGAGTTCAAGCGTTGACTCCGCCTTGAGAAAGTCCTCAGGTCGATCATTGGTGCAGATGACCAGGGTTGAAGACGAAGGGAATTCAGAAAGTTGTCTTTGATACCAATCGATGCCTGATCGATCGAGGTTGGCGCAAGGTTCGTCCAGCACGACCAATCCAGACTTGGTGCATAGGCTGACCGTGAGGAGCACCCGCTGCTTCATTCCTGAACTTAATTCTGCGAAGCGCACGCCCATATGAGTGCTCAGCCCAGCATCTTGAAGGCACTTATGAGGGTTCGCTCCTTCGCGCCATGGTCTGAACATCCCATGAAAATGCAAGATTTCTTCAATGCTCATTTGCGGATGCAGTGTCGCAGAAGGTCCCGAATAGGAAGATGCAAGCAGCACCGATTCCTGAGGAATCACCTGTTCGTTCTCTTTCCAAACAATGCTGCCTTGCGTTGACGTCAGTTGTCCAGCTAAGATCTTTCCCAAGGTGCTTTTTCCGCTTCCGTTTTGTCCGTTGATGACAACATGGCTTCCCGCTGAAATTTTGATATTTATTTGTTTAAACACCTCTTGGCCTTCGATAAATTCATGTCCCAATTGACGAAGCTCAAGGGCAATGGGGGATGACTTTAAAGTGACCATGATCTCTCAGAACGGTCCGCGGATGATTCCTTTGTCCGAGGCACTGATGAATTCGAGAATTACAGATTTTTCGTTGCTCTGCGGTATTTCAGTCTCAGCCACACGCAAAGCTTGTGAGATGTTTCCATTTTGGACGTAAAGTGCACGATAGATGTCTTCTATGTTGACGACTTGTTCGTTGGCAAAGCCCCTGCGCCGCAGTCCAATGCTGTTTACTCCAATGAATGAGAGCGGTTCACGAGCAGCTTTCACGAATGGGGGAATGTTTTTGCGCACCATGGAGCCTCCAGCTACAAAAGCATGTTGTCCAATGGTGACAAATTGTTGAACGCCAACCATGCCTTCAAGGATGGCCCAGTCTTCAATCGTCACGTGTCCGGCGATGTTGCCAGAGTTTGCAATGATCACATGATCACCGATGAACACATCATGCGCCAAGTGGCAGTAAGCCATGAGCAAGCAGTCGGAGCCAACACTCGTAACCATTCGATCCGCTGTTCCTCGGTTGATGGTGACACATTCGCGAATGATTGAACGATCTCCAATGACCACTTTGGAGTCTTCTCCTGAGAATTTGAGATCTTGGGGAATGGCGCCAATAACTGCACCAGAAAACACCTTGCAGTCCTTGCCAATGGTGGTGCCCGATTGAATCACAGCGTGCGGACCAATCCAAGTTCCGGCGCCAATGGTCACGTCGGAATCAATGTAGGCAAAGGGCTCAACGATTGCGCCTTCTTCAATGAAAGCGTTCGGAGAAATGTGGGCTTGTGGGGAAATCAAGGATGACATGGTGTTGGATTCTTGCTCTTTGGATGAACTCAGCGCTCCTTGACAATTTGCGCGAGCATCTCCGCCTCAGAAACAAGTTGCCCTTTGACATAGCCGCGTCCTTTCATATTCACCAAACCTCGGCGAATGGGGGACATCAATTCCAGGTGAAAAACGAGTGTATCTCCGGGCAATACTTTCTGCTTGAATTTGACATTGTCAATCTTCATAAAATACGTCGTGTAGTTCTCCGGATCAGGGACGGTTTGGAGCGCAAATATGCCTCCTACCTGCGCCATGGATTCCACTTGTAAAACACCAGGCATCACTGGGTTTCCCGGGAAATGTCCTTGAAAAAAAGGTTCATTGATGGTGACGTTTTTGCAACCAACAATTGAATCTTCAGTTACTTCTAGGATCTTGTCCACGAGTAAAAAAGGATAGCGATGCGGAAGCATGTTGCTGATTTGGTTGATGTCAAAAACCGAAGGCCGATCAACGTCGAGATTAGGCTTACCCATGTCTTCTTTGATTTTCTTTTTCAGTATGCGAGCGAATGCGATGTTTCCAGTATGGCCTGGTCGGGCCGCTAAGATGTGGCCTTGAATGAAATATCCCGTGAGGGCGAGGTCACCCGCGATGTCCAACAGTTTGTGACGGGCTGGTTCGTTTTGGTAACGCAATGGAGACGTGTTCAGGACCCCCGGGACATCCGCACGTGCCTCCAGCGTATCCTTACCGAGGAGTGAACCAATTTCATGCAATTCGTCTTCGTGGTAAGGTCGCTCAAAAAGGACCACTGCATTGTTCAGGTCGCCGCCCTTGATGAGCCCGGCCGCGGCTAATTTTTTAACCTCTTTCAAGAACACGAAGGTTCTGCATTTTGCAATTTCCTCTTTGAATTCATGCAAATGATTCATCGATGCATGCTGTGTGCCCAAGACGGGACTTCGGTAGTCGACCATAACCGTTACCCGAAAGTCGTCATCGGGATTTGGCACGGCAAGCATTTCAACATCAATGTCAGTGTCCTCAAAGGCTACATTGCCTCGAAGTTTGAATGTTTTTCGCTTGGCGTTTTGTTCCTCGAACCCAGAAGCTTCAATTGCTTCGACAAATTCGAGTGCACTTCCATCCATGATGGGGATTTCAGGGCCACTCAATTCGATCAGTGCATTGTCTACCTCACTTCCATAGAGCGCTGCTAGGATGTGCTCCGTGGTGTGGACCTGAACTCCTCCTTTTTCCAACGTTGTTCCTCTGCGCGTTGATACCACCAAGTCTACATCTGCATCAATGATGGGTTGGCCCTCCACGTCGACGCGTTGAAATTTGTACCCATGGTTTTCAGGGGCGGGATGCACCACCATTCGATTGTGATGTCCTGTGTGAAGGCCGATTCCCTCGAAGGCTATTGCCTTTTTCAGCGTGCGCTGCTTTCCTCTAATGCTCATCCGTTCAATTGCTTTTCGATCTGCTCAATGCGGTCCAAGGCTTTGTTTCGAACCAGTTTCCGCAGTTCAATTTGCTGTTGCTGGTGATCCTTGATCATGCTAGCTGGCGTTCCTTGCCAAGTGCTGTCAGGGTCCTTGATGCTTTTTGTAATTCCTGATTGTGCGGCCACTTTTACACCGTCAGCAACGGAAATGTGACCTGCAAATCCCACTTGGCCTCCAATCATGCAGTGAGCTCCAATGGATGTGGAGCCTGCAATTCCTGTTTGCGCTGCTACCACGGTGTTATCACCAATGCTCACATTGTGCGCCACTTGGATTTGATTGTCGAGCTTCACGCCATTTCCGATGCGAGTGGAACCTAAAGTAGCACGATCGATGGTCGTTGCAGCTCCGATTTCACATCGATTGCCAATGACTACGTTGCCCAATTGCGGGATTTTTTGGTAGCTGGCATTGGATTGTGGCGCGAAGCCAAAGCCATCAGAACCAATGACAGCTCCTGCTTGGATGATGCAATGGCTTCCGATTTCAGATTCTTTGCCAATGAAAACACTTCCATGGATGATGGTAGCCTTTCCAATTTTGCTATTCACTCCTATGATACTATTGCTGTGAATCTCGCAGTCTGCCTCCACCGTAGCACCTGCTTCAATGGTCACCAACGGTCCCACATAGCACTGGTCACTAACGTGAGCATCTGGACTTACGGATGCAGTAGGGTGTATGCCATGTGCAAGCTGCTGTTTTTGAGCCACCCATTGCATCAATGAAGCAAAGGCAGCGTAAGGATCTTTTACCCGCAATAAGCTGAGTTGTGCAGGCAGTTGGTCAGAAGGCTTGAAATCATCAGCCACGATGGCCGTCGAGGCGCGGCTAGAGTATAGGTGAGGTTCGTAGACAGGATTTGCAAGGAATGTCAAGTCTCCAGGGCCTGCCTCCTCTATTTTTGCTAGGCCTTTAAGCACAACCATTTCGTTGCCCTCTACTCGTCCATGCAGGATTTCAGCAATCTCTCCAGCTGTTTTTTGCATGACCCAAAATTAGGCTGTTCAAGTTAATTGCGAGCAAATTGAATCAAAAAGCTGACATCCAAATGATTTCAAAATCATTCTCTGCAATTGGGCAGTCCCATTTGGCTGCTCCTATTTCATGGAGTCGAACGTCAAGCACGGTGTTTGCCTTGTTCTTTTTATCCTTCAGCATGAAACCCCACAAATGCTCGGGGTTTTGTTTGACGCACCAGTCATAAGGGGCGCTTTCTGACTCAGACCTTAGCCATCGCTTGAGGGTTTCAGAGGCTTCTTTTAGGGATTCTTGATCTGTGGTTTTGTCTGCGTTTAAAACGCTCCAGTGCAGCGCTGAAATCATTCCTACTCCAACCGCAAATCCATGATCTAGAGCAATGTTGGCTTCTGCAGCAGCAGACTCTAAAGCGTGGCCAACGGTGTGTCCAAAATTCAATTGTTTTCGTTCTCCCTGTTCGTGAAAATCGATTTCGACGATTTCTTTTTTGATTGCATTTCCTTCCTGCACAAATCGACTCCAATCGATGCCACTGTCATGCGGGCCTAACGTCTGCATTTCACTCCAAAGCGCCTTGTCCCGGATGAGGGCATGCTTGCTTAATTCCATCCAACCGTTGAGGATTTCCCGTCGTGGCAGGGTGTGCAGCCAATTGACATCAATTCGGACTTCAGATGGCTCTGAAAAAGTTCCGATTGCATTCTTGATGCCATTGAGATTCAATCCATTTTTCCCGCCAATGGCTGCGTCAACCATGCCGAGTAGTGTGGTGGGGATGAGGATGAAATTTACACCTCTTTTGTAAGTTGAAGCGACAAAAGCGCCCAAGTCTGTGGTAGTTCCGCCTCCAATTATGATAAGCGTGTCAAAGCGGCCGGCTCCAGAAGCTTCTAACCAACTCCAGGCATCTTGTGCTTTTTCAAGGGATTTGCATCGTTCTCCAGCGTCAACCCAATGGACAGGCCAACGATTCAAAAGTTCATGATAGGCAACAGGAGCGCTCACCGAGCGGAAAGCAGAATCACATAAAATGAAACCACGCGTTCCTCTCTGGCTTTCCATCGAAGAGTCATCATTCGAGAGATGATCGAGCAAAAGCTCGGGTGATGCATATTGTTTGTGGCTTTGTGCCATGATCTTTTTTTGTCCCGAGGTAAATTTAGTTGAATAAAAAACAGTTCTGGTGCTGAGGTCGCTTCAAATTGGGGCAAAAAAAAAGACCAACTGAATGGTCTTTTTAAGTGGTACTACCGGGATTCGAACCTGGGACACACGGATTTTCAGTCCGTTGCTCTACCAACTGAGCTATAGTACCGGGGGGGCAAAGATACATCAAACTTTTTTTCATTCTGTTCTTTTTTGCACGGCCTTTTGAATTTTCTTCCAGCGTCAGCATATGTCGGTCAAACACGAATGTTAGGCGATTAATGTTAGTAAAAAAGAGATGAAAAGAACGGTCTGATTTGCAAAATGCCTCTGTTGCTGTTACATTCGCCATGAATGTTCTTCGACCTATTTATATGGTCGAGCAGCGTTTGTGTTTTGATCTCACCAAATCGTCTCGCCATGCGTAACTTCTTATGCCTGCTTTTTTGTTGCACCATTTTGAGTGCTCTCCAATCTCAAACTCCGGTTGAAACGCCTTCTCCGGGAGTCCCCCCAGGTTATTCACTTACTGTTGAAAGTTTCGTTGAACACGAAGGGATTGTTGGTTCTGTGGATTTCACAGGTTACACGACATACCGTGTTTACCTCGAAATGCAGAATGAGGCAGATTTCTTGAGCTGCATTTCAGGTGAGGCAGAGAATCCAATGATCTTGAACAGCACATCTTCTCCAGCTTGGTACAACGACGAGGCATTTGGAGCAGAGGTCGGCGCTTGGGTCAATTCAGATGTGCTTTCTTTTTTTCCAGAGCTAGCGTATGATAGCTGGCTGACTCTGGGTTCAACGCAGTCATCCGAAGGTGTAGAAGTGAATGTAGCAGTCGGTGAGATCGACTTGTTGCAGGAATTCGGTTCGGGAGAAAATGTATATGTAAATGACGAGACGGGCACAGCGGTTTACACACTGTTCCCATGCGATCAAAACGACCTGGGATCTTGCGACTTTGCTCATGGTGCTTTTGCTGGAGATGATTTGCGAGTGCTTGTGGGTCAATTCACTACCCAAGGTGAGATCACGGGGCAGATGCAGGTGCAGGTTTTTGTCGAAGGACAATCCAGCCAGGAGTTCCGTGGCGTGATTCCTTTCACGCCTTATGCACCTGAACTTTTGGTTCCAGGATGCATGGATACGGCTGCTTGTAATTTTTCTGAGGATGCAACAGAGGACGACGGGAGTTGTGATTATTGCAGTTGTGAAGGTGATGCTGCAGGGTATTCCCTGACGGTTGAAGTGCATGCGGTTGATGTTGTAGAGGGTCTGACGACCTACCGCTTCTACCAAGACATGGCAAGCGATGATGACTTTCTAAGTTCTGTTTACGGAAATGAGGACGCTCCTTTAAATTTCAATGTCAGCACAA
>Ga0208947_1000045_pt1 | contig 59759 bp, 45 predicted proteins | sample AOAMet1_04_M0_20_2_FD_188226 | JGI IMG/M metagenome (GOLD analysis project Ga0208947, IMG submission 188226) | Ammonia-oxidizing marine microbial communities from Monterey Bay, California, USA - CAN11_04_M0_20 (SPAdes) | ecosystem: Environmental > Aquatic > Marine > Intertidal zone | place... | reverse complement strand
GAAGAGTAGAAAATATAATTTCCACTATCTATTCCATAAAAGTTTGTAACCTCCCAATCTCCATTTGTAATCTGAGTTTCAATTCCATTCAGACTTTTCAAATAAATATGATTATACTCACTTTTTTCTGAAGTCCAGATAAAAGATTCCTGTTTCTCTAAATATCGTAAATTATCATGTACATCAATGTAATATTTATCAGTTTCGGTGAATAAAACTCTGTTTGATCCATTGGTACTTGCAATAATAAAATCTAACTCATTTTGGTGTCGGTTCATTCCGTAAATAACTAGTTGAGGGTTTGTTTCGTCAAACCATTTTATTCTAGGAAAATATTCGTAGTCTTTCTCAAATTTTAAATTCCTACTTCTCTTAGTTTGTAAATTATATAAATGCAACGTAACCTCAGAGTTGTCTTCTCCAGTTTTTGGGTATTTAAATACTTCTTGTGTAGGGTACAATCCTCCTTTAAATAAATCCATAGAGAATTCTTTTACATCAGATTCATCAAACTTAAAATAGGCGATAGTTTTACTATCTCCAGACCATTCAAACGAACGAACTAATGCAAATTCTTCTTCATAAACCCAGTCGGAAGCTCCATTTATGATTTTATTTTTTTCACCATCATTTGTTATTTGAGTTGTTCTATCCCATTTCAGATTATACACATATAAGTTATTATCAAAAACATAAGCAATATACTTCCCGTCAGGAGAGAAAGTAGCATACATCACCTGTTTGCTGGTTAATTCTTTAATCACTTCTGTTTCCGTATTATAGATGTAATAAACAGATTTAGAGCTATGTCTGTAAATAGATTCTGTATTTGTTGCGATCAGAATTTTATCCTCTGATAAGTTAAACTGATAAGAACCCATTTTTGAAAGTCTTTCATCATCCGAATCTAATAAGGTTTCTACAATCTTTCCTGACTCAAAAGAGTTTTTATGTATTTTTATTTCGCCCTCATCTTTTTCTGTTGTAGTGTAATGCTCTCCGTCATTCATGGATTTAAAACCAGGAACCCCACTTGGATAGAATTTGTAATTCTGCCATATATCTTCTAGTGTTACTTCTTTCTGTCCGAAAGAAACAATAGATATAGAGATGCAAATAATTAATGTGAATGTCTTTTTCATAATCTGTAATTTAGATTGGCGAATTTACTTAAATTTGTGCAAAATTATTCCGTGGCTTATAAAAAGATAAATAATGAAGATAGATCATATTTTCAATCTGTTGTTGGAGACAGTAATATTTTCTATTCTGAAGAAGTTCTAAAAGAGTATTCTCATGATGAAACAGAGGATTTGTCTTTTCTTCCGGAAGTAGTTGTAAAGCCTCAAAATACATCTCAAATTTCTGAAATAATGAAATATTGTAATTCTCAAAATATTCCTATGACTCCCTGTGGTGCTCGAACGGGATTGAGTGGTGGGAGTTTACCAGTAGAAAGTGGTTTGGTTTTAAGTTTAGAAAAATTAAATTCTATTGTTGAGATTGACGAAAGAAACCTGCAAGCTACCGTTGAACCTGGAGTGATAAATGAAGTTTTTCAAAATGCAGTAAAGGATAAAGGATTGTTTTATCCACCTGATCCAGCAAGTCAGGGTAGTTGTATGCTTGGTGGAAATATAGCAGCAAATGCGGGAGGGCCCAAAGCACTTAAGTATGGAGTTACAAAAGATTATGTTCTGAATTTAGAAGTAGTGATACCTACTGGGGAAATTATTTGGACTGGAGCTAATGTTCTAAAAAATTCAACTGGTTATAATTTAACTCAATTAATGGTTGGTAGTGAAGGTACTTTAGGAATTGTTACCAAAATTATTTTCAGGTTGATACCATTGCCTACAAAAGACATAACAATGTTGGTGCCTTTTAATAGTGCTGAGAGAGCGTGTGAGGCGGTTTCTTCAGTTTTCCGAGCTGGTATTACCCCTTCCGCTTTGGAGTTTATAGAAAGAGATGCAGTTGATTGGACAATGAAGTATACAGATATCTCAGTTGCTATCTCTGAAGAAACAAAAGCTCATTTACTTATTGAAGTAGATGGAAATGATATGGACCTTTTATATTCTGATTGTGAGAAAATAGCATCTGTTATGGATAAATTTGATTGCGGTGATATTCTTCTTGCTGATAGTAATTCTGAAAAGGAGAACCTTTGGAAACTCAGAAGATCAGTAGGGGAGGCTGTAAAAAGTAATTCTATTTATAAGGAGCAAGATACAGTAGTGCCCAGAGCTGAACTTGCAAAACTTCTGAAAGGAGTAAAGGAAATAGGAAATAAATACGGATTTAAGTCCGTTTGTTATGGTCACGCAGGAGATGGAAACTTGCATGTAAACATTATAAAGGGAGATATGACAGATGAAAATTGGGATAACGAACTCCCAAAAGGAATCAGAGAAATATTTCATCTAACAAAAGATCTTGGAGGTACTATATCTGGAGAGCATGGTATAGGGTTAGTTCAGAAAGATTATTTAGATATTGTTTTTTCTGATAAAGAAATAGAATTACAAAAAGGAATTAAAAAAATATTTGACCCGAATAATGTCTTAAATCCTAGAAAGATATTTAATTAAACTTACATTTGAAAACAAAAAAAGATGAAGAAACCTCTAATATTAATTGTAAATGATGATGGAATAAATGCTCCTGGAATTAGAAAGTTGATATCAATTATGAACGATTTTGGAGAGGTTGTAGTAGTAGCTCCTGATGGTCCTCAGTCTGGCAAAGGGCATGCTATTACTATTGAGTCTACTATTAGATGCGATAAAGTGATTATTGATGATGGACCTCAAACAGAGTATTCCTGTAGTGGAACTCCAGTTGATTGCGTTAAACTTGCTGTAAATAAGTTAATTACAAGAAAACCTGACTTGTGTGTTTCTGGAATAAATCATGGATCTAATTCTTCCATTAATGTAATATATTCAGGAACAATGTCCGCTGCAGTAGAAGGCGCTCTAGAAGGAATTCCTTCTATAGGATTCTCTCTTTTAGATTACTCTCATGAAGCTGATTTTTCTGAAGGAGAGAAATATATCCGGGAAATCACACAATCTGTTCTTGATAATAATTTACCTGAAGGAGTTTGTTTGAACGTCAATATTCCGAAATCAGTAGATGATAAAAAAATTAAAGGAATTAAAGTATGTAGACAAGCAAAAGCTAATTGGGTGGAAGAATTTGATGAGAGAGAAGATCCAAAAGGAAGAAAATACTACTGGCTTACAGGTAAATTTGTAAATTATGATAAGGGTGATGATACGGATGAAAGAGCTTTAGAGAATCATTATATTTCAGTTGTACCTGTACAATTTGATGTTACCGCTTACCATGCTATATCGAAATTAAATACTATTCTATAATGAAATCAGACCTTTCAAAAGGAGTATTACTAGGAATTATTTCTCCGATAATTGCATTTGTAATTTATGTAGTATTTATAATAGAAACAACATTAGGTAGTGTTATTAATAATCCTAGTTTTACTAATAATTTACCAGCTATTATTAGTTTGTCATTATTAATAAATTTAGCATTATTTTTTCTGAAAATAAAATTTAACAAAGATGAACAATCTAGAGGAATTTTGTTTTCTACATTCTTGTATGGAGTTGTAATTGTAATATTAAAATTCCTATAAAGTGAAATTTTATCTTGTTTCAGGAGAAAAGTCTGGGGATTTACATGGCGCAAATCTGGCAAATGAAATTTTAAAACAAAATAAAGATTCTAAACTTAGAGGATTTGGAGGGGATAAAATGAATATAGAAGGAGTTGAAATTGTAAAACATATTAATCAACTTTCTATTATGGGATTTACAGAAGTAATCAAAAATTTATCTGTAATAAAAAGGAATTTAAATTTCTGTAAAAATGATATTATCTCTTTTAATCCGGACGCTATAATTCTAATTGATTTCCCTGGGTTTAACTTAAAGATTGCAAAATTCGCAAAAGAAAAAGGAATAAAGGTTTTTTATTACATCTCTCCAAAAGTTTGGGCTTGGAAAAAAAGTAGGGTAGAACTCATTAGAAAATATGTGGATGAGTTAATTGTCATTTTCCCTTTTGAGGTGGATTATTTTAAGAAAGAAGATATAAAAGCTCACTATTTTGGCAATCCACTTTCTGATGAAATAAAAAAGGAAACAGAAAAATTATCAATAGATATTAATAAATCAATTATTTCGATCTTGCCTGGAAGTAGGAAACAAGAAATAAAAAGAAATCTACCAACAATGTTAAATGTAATTACTAAATTTCCAAATTATCAGTTTGTAATAGCGTCTACTGAAGAAATGTATGATTTATGTAAGCAAATATCTGAAGGAAAAAATGTAGAAATTGTAAAGGATCAAACATATACTGTTTTGAAAATATCAGAACTGTCATTAGTAACTTCTGGAACTGCAACTCTGGAAGCCGCAATGTTCAATGTCCCACAATTAGTTTGCTATAAAACAGATCCACTAACATATTTTTTAGCAAAACTTTTTATAAGGATAAAATGGATTTCACTAGTAAATATCATTATGGAGAGATTGGTTGTAAAAGAGTTTGTTCAGAGTGAAATGACACAAAAAAATCTCGTTTCAGAAACAAATAATTTACTTTCAGAAAGCGGTAAAATACAAATTTTACAGGATTATAAAATGTTGCAAGAAAAATTAGATTCTGGTAATGTTTCTGAGAAAACAGCTAAATTTATTTTAGAAAATGTTTAGGATTGGTTTTTTAGTTTTTCTAACTCAATTAATTCATCTCTTAATCTAGCAGCTTCAACAAAACTAAAACTACTTGCTGCTTTTTCCATTTCTGATTTTGTATATTTTATCATTTGCTTAATCTGACTCTTATCTAATTTACTATTACTGTAGTCAGTTGTTTTTGTTACAGAATAAGGATTTAGTTTATCAGAAATTCCCGTATTTAATTTTTTAATAATAGGTTGAGGAATTATACCATTTTCTTTGTTATATTTTTCTTGTTTCTCTCTTCTTCTGTTTGTTTCATCAATTGTAATCTTCATAGATTTTGTAATCTTATCTGCATACATTATTACAAGACCGTTTAAGTTTCTGGCAGCTCTACCAGATGTTTGTGTTAAGGCTCTTGCTGACCTTAAGAAACCTTCTTTATCTGCATCTATTATTGCTACTAGACTTACTTCTGGTAAATCTAAACCTTCACGGAGTAAATTAACTCCAATCAAAACATCAAATTCACCTTCTCGGAGTCCGTAAATTATTTCAATTCTTTCCAAAGTATCTACATCAGAATGGATATATCGGCATTTTATACTAAATTTTGTAAGATATTTTGTAAGTTCTTCTGCCATTCTTTTTGTTAGAGTGGTAACTAAAATCCTTTCTCTTTTTTCAACTCTTTTTCTGATTTCTTCAAGCAAATCATCTATTTGATTTTCACTAGGACGAACTTCAATTCTTGGATCTAACAAACCAGTTGGTCTAAGAACTTGTTCTACAATTACCCCATCACTTTTTTCAAGTTCGTAGTCTGCTGGTGTAGCACTTACAAATATGGTTTGTTTATTTATCTCTTCCCATTCTTCAAACTTAAGAGGTCTATTGTCTAAAGCGGAAGGAAGTCGAAAACCGTGTTCAACCAGGTTAGTTTTTCTAGATTTATCTCCACCGTACATTGCTCTTACTTGAGGGAGAGTTACATGACTTTCATCAACAACAGTAATAAAATCATTTGGAAAATAATCGAGTAAACAAAAGGGCCTGCTTCCTGCTACTCTTCCATCAAAATACCTGGAGTAATTTTCAATTCCAGAACAATACCCTAGTTCTTTTATCATTTCTAAATCAAAATTGACCCGTTCATCTAATCTTTTTGATTCTGTTTTTAATCCAGATTGTTCGAATTCCTCCAATCTAATTACTAAATCATCTTGTATTTTTTTTACTGAAGATTGAACAATCTCTTTACTAGCAACAAATATATTTGCCGGAAATATTCTAAATTCTTCTAAATTATCTATTTTTTTACCACTTTCTGCTTCTATAGATTCAATTTCCTCAATCTCGTTACCCCAAAATGAAATTCGGTATGCGATATCAGTATGTCCTGGAAAGATATCAATTGTATCTCCTTTTACCCTAAAGTTACCTCTTTCGAAATCCCCCGTACTTCTGCTATATAAGGATGCAACAAATTTTTGTAATAAAGAGTTTATTGAAATAGTGTCACCAATTTTCAACTCTACTATACCATTATTAAACTCTTCTGGATTTCCAATTCCATAAATACAAGAAACAGAAGCAACTACGATTATATCTTTTCTTCCTGAAAGGAGAGCTGAAGTAGTATTTAGTCTGAGCTTTTCAATTTCTTTATTTATAGATAAGTCTTTTTCAATATAAGTTCCTGTTGAAGGTATATATGCTTCTGGTTGGTAATAATCATAGTACGAAACAAAATATTCTACTAGGTTATTTGGGAAAAACTGTTTAAATTCAGAGTAAAGTTGAGCGGCAAGTGTTTTGTTATGACATAAAACTAAAGTTGGTCTGTTTATTTGTTTTATAACGTTAGCAATTGTAAAGGTTTTTCCAGAACCAGTGACACCTAGAAGTGTTTGGTGTGATTCTAGGTCGTTTAAACCGTTTACAAGTCTTTGAATCGCTTCAGGTTGATCTCCTGTGGGTTTGTATTCTGACTCTAACTCAAAATCCATTTAGATTTTGTTTAGTAACGAAAGTTTTTTCTTTAATTCTTCAATTTCTTTTTTAGAATTCTCAATATTTTTCAAAACATCTTCTTTTAATTTTTCAGTTCCTTTTCCATTTCCGAAAAAGCTGATATTATTTTCGTATTGAAGTATAGTTTTGTTTACTTTTCCAATTTCTTCTCTTATAAGTTCCTTTTCTACATTTAATTTATCAGAGTTACCTTTTAATCTTTCTGCTTTAATCTGAAATTGTATGGTTTTTTTCTCAGATTTATCAACTTTTAATTTATTGTATAAAGATGAAATCACCTTATCAAACCTGTCATTGATTTGAATATCTTGTTTAGGCACAAAACCAATTGAGTTCCATTTTTCAGAAAACTCCTTTAACCTTTTTATGTCTTCTCTAGGATTCTCTGAAACATCAAATTTCTGAACTTCTTTTAATAAAGTTGTTTTTTCTTTTAGGTTTCCTTCTTTCTCTTTGTCTAATAATTTATAGTGTTTTTTTCTTGCATCAAAGAATTTATTACATGCAGATCGGAATCTTTTCCATATTTTATCAGATAGATTTTTTGGGACAAATGCTGAGTTTTTCCATTTCTCCTGCAACTGAATAAGTTGTTTTCCAGTTTCTTTCCAATTAGTAGAAGTAGAAAGTTCTTCCGCTTGCTCACAGATTTTTATTTTTTCTTGCAGATTATTATTGTTATCTTCTTTCCGATTTTTATAAAAATTATTCCTCATAGAATAAAATTCATTTGTTGCTTCTCTAAATTCTGTCCATGATTTTTTCAAATCACTTTTTTCAATAGGAGCTGCTTTCTTCCACTTTTCGGATAATTCATTTAGTTTTTCAGATAAGTTATTCCATTGTTGATGTGTATTTGGATTGTCTTCTGACAGTTTGTTTATTTCTTTGCAAATAGAAGATTTAAGTTCTGTATTACCTTTTAATATTCTTTTTTTATTTAGAAAATAGTCGTTCCTATTTTTGTTAATTTTTCTAGTTGCAGTCTGGAATCTTTCCCAAATACTTTCTCTGTATTCTCTTGAAACAGGACCAATATTTTTCCAGTGTTCGTGCAGTTCTTGTAGGGAGTTAAATGCGGTATTTATTGATTTGTCATTTGATAATTTTTCTGACTTCTCGCAAATAATTGTCTTTTGTTCCAGATTTCTCTTAAAATCTAAATCTCTAAGTTCCTTATTTATCTTAATGTAATCATAAAATAATTCAACATGATGATGATAATTTTGCCACAAATCATTACTTTTTGTAATTGGAACATGTCCTGTATTGTTCCACTTGTTTTGATAATCCTTAAATTTCTCAAAAGTAACTTTTAGAGATTCTTCTTCTTTTGATAGTTTATCTATATCAGAGATAATATTTTCTTTTATTATTAGATTTTTATTCTCTTCTTTTTCTCTATTTTTTCTATAATCAGATTTTATTTTCCTGAACTTATTATTTACATTTTTAAATTTTACTTCTAGTGGGTGAAGTGTTTTCTTTTCTTCATCTTCATCTGAATCTTCTTCTGAGATATCTTCTATGTTGTTTTCTGATTTCAGAGACTTATAAAATAGAGTTTTTATTTCTTCAGATCTTTTAGAGACACTATAGGGATTCTGTATTTCACACAGATTTTCTAGTTCTGTAATTAACTCCTCCATTGAAAAACTACTTAAATCTATAGTTTTATTTACGGGCTCCTGAACTTGATTATTTTCAGGAATAGTATTTTCACCTAAAACTTCTTGTGTTTCCTCACTCATTTTCCATTAATTTAGTTACAAATTTACAAAAATTATCTGATATCGGAGTTCCAAATTTTCCAACTTTCTTCTGCTTGTAGAACTAACATTTCTTCCCCATTTTTAATACTACAATTGTTTGCTAATCCGAAAGTTAAAAACTTAGTTTGTTTAGGATTATATACTAAATCATAAAGTAAATGTTTCGAATTTAATAGATTATAAGGAAGTTTAGGATATTCCTCTATCTTTGGGTAAGTTCCAAGTGGAGTGCAATTAATAATAATCTCTACCGAATCTATTGTTTCTTTAGTAATCTGACGATAATCAAAATTAGTATTTCTACTAACAACTTTCCAATTAATATTTAGTTTATGTAGTGCAAATTGAATTGCTTTAGACGACCCTCCATTTCCTAATACTAGAGCAGTTTTTCTTTTGTTTAACAGAGGTGCAATGCTTTTTGTAAATCCAATGATATCTGTATTAAACCCGTGTAATTTTCCTTCTATTACTTTTACTGTATTTACCGCATTTATTGTTTTTGCTTGATTAGAGATGAAATCTAATTTTGATATTATCTCGATTTTATATGGTATTGTTACATTGAATCCAGAAAGGTTTAATTCTTTAATCTTGTCCTTAAGTTTATTTAAATTATCTAATTCCAGATTAATATATTCTGTATTTTTAATACCTTCCTTAAAAAATTTCTCCGAGAGATATTGTTCTGAGAAGGAATGAGAGAGAGACTTACCTAATAGAGCGTACCTTATCATTAATTATCTTTTGAAAAAGACTCTAATTTTAGAACAATATAAAAACCTATTAACATTAAGAATATCGATATAAAAGTACTAATATTTAATGTTGGTAAATACCAGGATTCAATTAATTCGTTTTCTGCTATTATTTTCCATGGCCATATAATTAATAATGACCCTAGAATAAAACCTGTAAGTAGAGATAAAACATAATCTTTAAAATGTTTAAATAGCCAAGATATAATATGTGAAAAACCAAATAATCCAACAACAGAACCTAAAATGAATATTGATAAATATATAATATAATCTATATTTAATTTTACACTTTCATTTATTGAATCTACCATTAGTAATTTGTAATTTCCCATTAAAATAAGTATGAATGAACCAGATAATCCTGGCAATAACATTCCAGAAATCCCAATAATTCCACATATAAATATATATACTAGATTAGTGTTTTCTGATGATGGAGAAAGCAAGGCTAATGCAACTGCTATTGATGTTCCTATAATAAAAAATATATAAGAACCTATTCTCCATTTCTCTATTCGTAATCCTACATAGTATACTGAAGCAATAATTAATCCAAAAAAGAAAGACCATAATTCTTCAGGATAAAAATCAAATAAATACTCAAAAAGTTTAGCGATACTAAACATGCTAAAAAGACTTCCTCCTAATACAGATATTAAGAAATATAGATTAGTATGATCAATAAATTCTTTAAAACGGAATGATAGAAGTAATTTTAGAGCCTTTAGGTCAAAAGATTTTAATGAATTTATAAATTCTTCATAAATCTCAGTAATTAAAGCAATTGTACCACCAGATACTCCTGGAATAATATTTGCTATACCCATAGCCATTCCTTTTAGAAACAATACAACTTCTCTTTTCATTATTTGATGTTAATATAATCAAAGAAAGTATCTCCTCTTAACCCAATTCGGAGTGTTTCTAAAGGTATAATTTCATTATGCGCTATATTTCCTAAATTTACATTAGCTCCTAAAAGTTTAATAAACCAAACTTGTTGTTGTTTAATTGGTGCTTCCCAAAGAATCTTATCGGATGGTACATTTTTAATTATTTGATCTATTAAATTAGATTTAACTTTCCCTTCTTTTCCAAAGACACCAACATTACCTCCTTCTCTTGCTTCCGCTATAACCTTCCAACTTCCTGCTTCTAATTCTTTTTGCATTAATTCAATCCATAAATCAGTTCGTAAATCTTTGTTCTCATCTTTTGATCCAACTTCAGAGACTACTAAAAATTCTTCTGATAAATCAGAAATATAATTACACTTTTCTTTATGATCTATTTCTATTGATCCATCAGAAACTTCACACATCTTTAAATTCCATTTTCTAAGTAAATCTTTATATTCTTCATACATCCCTCTAATTATGAAAGATTCGAATAGAGTTCCTCCTAAATAGACCTTTAAACCTGCATCTTGATAGAGTTCAATTTTTTTTTCGACATTAGGTGAAATAGATGAAGTTCCAAATCCTAATTTAATAATATCCGTATATTCTGAGTTCATTTCAATAAACTCTTTTGCCTGATTAAAACTTAAACCCTTATCCATCATCATTGTTAGTCCACAATCCCTAGGTTGTTTTGTTCTTTCAGGGATGTCTGTTAAAAAGAAGTTCATATTATCATATTATTAAGTATTGCAAAGATAGCAGAAATTAGATTATTTCTTAGTTTTGTTTCATTAAAAAACAAAACTGTTTATGACTCTAATAAAATCAATTTCAGGAATAAGAGGAACAATTGGAGGGGAAGTGGGAGATTCACTTTCTCCATTAGATATTGTAAAATTTACCTCTTCTTATTCCAAATTTATTAGAAGTAAAAACCATTCTTCCAATACAATTATTATCGGAAGAGACGCTAGGGTTTCTGGAGAAATGGTAAGTAATATTATTTCAGGAACCTTAATCGGATGTGGTTTTGATGTGTTAGATATTGGACTGTCTACAACTCCAACAGTTGAAGTTGCTGTACAACTTCATGAAAGCGCTGGAGGGATTATTATTACTGCAAGCCATAATCCGAAACAGTGGAATGCACTTAAGTTACTAAACAATAAAGGGGAGTTTTTATCTGCTCAGAATGGAGAAGAAGTATTGAAAGTTGCAGAAAGTGAAGATTTTTCTTTTTCTGAGGTAAATGATTTAGGAAAATATACTTATGATGATTCCTACAACGACAAACATATTGAAGAAGTTCTGAATCTATCTTTAGTAGATGTAGATTTAGTAAAATCTGCTGGATTTAGAGTTGTAGTAGATGCTGTAAATTCAACTGGTGGGTTTATGGTTCCAAGATTGTTGGAAAGAATGGGAGTAGAGTGCATAAAATTATATTGCGAACCAAATGGAGAGTTTCCTCACAATCCTGAGCCATTAGCAGAAAACCTAACCGAAATATCTAAACTAGTAGTAGAAGAAAATGCTGATCTTGGTATTGTCGTTGATCCTGATGTAGATAGGTTAGCGCTAGTTTGTGAAGATGGAAGTATGTTCGGAGAAGAATATACCTTAGTTACAGTTTCTGATTTTGTTTTATCTAAAACTCCTGGAAATACTGTTTCTAATTTATCGTCAACAAGAGCTCTTAGAGATATAACAAATAATCATAAATATAACTATGAATCATCAGCTGTTGGAGAGGTAAATGTGGTGGAGAAAATGAAAGCAACAAATGCGATTATTGGAGGAGAAGGAAATGGTGGAATTATCTATCCAGAATTACATTATGGTAGAGATGCACTAGTAGGAATCGCTCTGTTTTTAACTCAACTTGCGGAAAAGAAAATTTCTATTAAGGAATTAAGAGATTTTTATCCTAATTATTTTATTTCAAAGAATAAGATAGAACTAACTTCTGAAATTAATATAGATAATATTTTATCTACTTTAGAAGAGAAGTACAAAAACGAACAAATTACAACAATAGATGGTTTAAAAATTGATTTTGAAGATGGTTGGATTCATTTAAGAAAATCAAACACTGAGCCAATTATTAGAATATATGCAGAAAGTGAAGGGGAGGAGAAAGCAAATTCCTTTGCACAAAAGATGATAAACGAAATAAAAGAACTAATCTAATGAGTAATAAAAGAGTGTTTTTAGATAATGCATCTACAACTCCAATAGCACCTGAAATTATTGATATGATGAGTGAAATGATGAAATCTCATTTTGCTAATCCTTCTTCTGTTCATTCTTATGGTAGAGAATCCAAGATTGTTGTAGAAGGAGCTAGAAAAAAGATAGCTGAATTATTAAATACTTCACCTGGTAGTATTTTTTTTACTTCTGGGGGTACGGAGGCGGACAATATGGCTATAAAATGCGCTATTCACGATCATAAAATAACTCATGCTATTACATCAAGACTTTCTCATCATGCAGTATTATTTCCTTTAGAAGATTTAGAGAAAGAAGGGTTAATAAAACTTTCGTATGTTGATATTGATAAGAGTGGAGTGATTTCTATGTCTCATTTAAAGGAACTTTTATCAAGTAATCCAAGAACTTTTGTATCAATAATGCACGCAAATAACGAAATTGGAACAATACAAGATATAAAAGTAATAGGAGATATTTGCAAAGAACATAATGCTATCTTCCATTCGGACACAGTACAAACAATGGCTCATTTTCCATTTGATATGCAGAAATTAAATGTTGACTTTATGGCTGCTTCTGCACATAAATTCCACGGACCTAAAGGAGTAGGATTTGTTTATATATCAGAAAACATACGGATAAAACCCTTGTTAAGAGGTGGAGGACAAGAACGAAATATGAGAGCTGGTACTGAGAATATTTATGGAATAGCAGCTCTTGCTATGGCAATGGAAATGGCATATAAGAACTTACAAGAAGAAACTGACTATATTAAAGGTCTGAAAATATATATGATAGAGAAACTACAAGCTGAATTAGAAGATGTTCAGTTTTATGGAAAATGTACAGATATGGATAACAGTTTGTATACCGTTTTATCTTGTCATTTTCCAGAAACAGATATTGCAGAAATGCTACTTTTTAATTTAGATATTTTGGGAGTTGCTTGTAGTGGAGGAAGTGCTTGTGCTTCAGGTGGAAGTAAGGGGTCTCATGTACTTACAGAGATTGTACCTGAAAGTAAACGACCAGGAATTCGTTTTTCTTTTAGTAAATATAATACAAAAGAAGATATTGATTTTACAATAGATAAATTGAAAGAATTATTCTCTTAGTTTTTTAATCTTAATTCCTAAGTAAGCGTATATAATTGTCATAATTGGGGAAATTAAATTAAAAAAACAATAAGGTAGGTAGTTTAAGGTAGCAACACCCAAAACAGCTGATTGTGTAGCTCCACAAGTGTTCCATGGAATCAAAACGGAAGTTACAGTTCCACTATCTTCTAGTGTTCTACTTAAATTTTCAGGAGCTAATCCTTTTTCTTTATAGCTATCTGCAAACATTCTACCTGGAACAACAATACTTATATATTGATCAGAAGCTGTAATATTGAAAAAGATGCATGTTCCGGTAGTTGTAGCTACTAAGCTCCCTGTTGATTTAGCATAATTTATTATTGGTTCAGCAATTCTTCTAAGAAGTCCTGTAGATTCTAGTATTCCTCCAAAAATCATAGCACAAATGATAAGCCAAATTGTATTTAACATTCCATACATTCCTCCTGAAGTTAGTAAATCATTTATTTGATTGTTATTAGTAGTTATGGAAATATCTGTACTCATAGCGTTTATTACCGCTTTATAAGATGAAGATATAGTTACTGAAGCTTCTCCAGATATTTCTGTAATAATATTTGGCTGAAAAAGAATAGCAAAAACACCTCCTAAAACACTTCCTGCAAGTAAAGCTGGAATTGCTGGGGTTTTCTTTACAATAAGTATTATTACCAAAACAGGAACTACAAACAACCATGGAGTAATGTTGAAAGATGTATTTAAGGTTTGTAATAGTTCGTCTATGTTTTCTGTTCCGATAATATTAGATCTAAATCCAATTATTAAAAAAAGAATAAGTGCTATAGAAAAAGATGGAATAGTAGTGTACATCATATATCTGATGTGTGTAAATAGATCAGTACCTGCCATTGCTGGAGCAAGGTTTGTTGTGTCTGATAGTGGTGACATTTTGTCTCCAAAATAAGCTCCAGAAATAATTGCTCCACCAATAAGACCTAATGGCAAACCAAGTGCTTGTCCAATTCCTAAAAGAGCAATACCAATAGTGGCAATTGTACTCCAAGAACTTCCAGTAGCTAAACTTACAATAGCTGTTATAATTGCGGTTGCAAATAGGAATATTTCAGGATTTAAAATTTGTAATCCATAGTAAATCATTGCTGGCACTATACCTGATATTAACCATGTTCCAGCAAGAGATCCAATTAATAATAAGATAATAATTGATGGAGTAACCGATTTTATGCTTTTACTAATTCCTTCAAGTATATCTTTCCAGTTGTTTCCATATAAAATACCGATAATAGCAGCTAACGCTCCTGAAAACAGTAAAGATAATTGATTAGATCCTCCCAAGGAATCATCACCATACAAATAAACATTTATTGAAAGTAATCCGATTAGAAATAGAATAGGAAGTAGAGCTAATAGATACGGTGTCTTTTTCACTTATTATTCGTAATATCCATATCCGTTACCATATCCATATCCATATCCGTAACCATATGAAGAAGATGAAACAATATAATCATTAATAATAATATTTATATTTTTCACTTGTTCTGAATTATGCAAATCATTAATTATATTTAACATATTTTCCTTCGTATAGTTATGACGAACAATATACAGGTTTATGTCCGACATCTTCATTGTAATAACACTGTCTGTAACTAATCCGCAAGGAGGAGTGTCTAGTATAATATAATCATATGTTTTCTTTAATTCCTCAATTAATTTCTTCATTCTATCGCTATTTAATAATTCTGACGGGTTTGGAGGTATAGGACCTGAAGGTATTACTCTTAATTTTTCAGCATCTGTTTTATGTACAATCTCAGACAATGTGCTTTTATTTATTAGATATGAACTTAGCCCTAAAGAATTATCTACATTAAAGACTTCATGAGTTTTTGGCTTTCTTAAGTCTGCTCCAATTAATATTGTTTTGTACCCAGCGGCAGCCATGATTAGAGCTAGATTACTTGTGCAAAATGTTTTCCCCTCTGAACCAACAGAAGAAGTGATTGTAACAACTTTGTTTTCAATTTCAGAAGATAAGTATTGAATATTAGTTCTTAAAGATCTGAAGGACTCAGAAATCACTGATTTTGGATTATCTAATACTACTAAATTATTAGATTTGTCTGAGTTTCCAATTACTCCAATAATTGGAATGTTAGTAATCTTAGTTAATTCAGATTTGCTTAATATTGTTTCATTTAAGAAGTCTCTTAATGAGATAATAATTACAGGTATACCAACTCCTAGAATAAGAGCAAAGAGTAAATTGAGTTTTCTGTTAGGTGAAAGAGGGGTTTCAGGCCCCATAGCTGAATCAATAATTTTATGATCTGATGTTGTTCCTTCTATTAGAATATTAGTATTTAATTTTTTATCAGTTAAATAATTTACAAAGGTTTTATAATGATCTATATTTCTTGTGATCTTCCATAATTCCTGTTCAGCTTCTGGAAGTTTCTCTATTTGATTGTCAGTTGTCAAAATCCTTGATTTAAGATCTTTTTCAATAGTTTTTGTGCTTGATATTAAATTTGTAACATTTTCAATAATACTTTGTTTTGTGAAGGAAATATCAGAAAGTATAGCTTGATATTTTGGATGACCTTCTTCAATAGAAAGCTCCAGTCCTTTCTTTTTAGAATTTAATTCCATTAATTTAATTATTAATGCATTTAATTCTGGATTTAATATTCCAATTGAGGTTGGAGATAATGTATGTGTTTTTTCATTTGTCTCTTTTTCAATATAGTCAGATTTAACATAATTTAATAAAGAGTTATAATATCTTAATTGATCTCTTATTTTCTGATACTTTTCTTCTACATCTAGTTTCTGTTTAAAAGTCCCAAAATCTTTGGTAGCTATGTCTAGTTCAAGGTTATTCTGCTTAAATTCTTTTAATTGGTTCTCAAACATAACAAGAGTGTCTTCAGCTTCACTTAATTCTCCTTCTATATATAATAGAGTATGTGTAGCAAATTCATTCTTATCTGATAATTCATCCTCTAAATATAATTTGGATAAAGTATTTAAGTAATCAACATTCTTATTTCTTGTATATCCATCCATTCTTAGTTCCAATACAGTACTTTCTTTACTAAGAGGAGATACTTTTATATTTTGAACATAGTTAGCAGCTAATTTGTCTAGGGAATGAAGGATAAAAGAGTATTCATTAATATTATTTATATCTAAATAATTAAACACACTTGTGTCTTTTACAATTTTCAACCTCATAAAATCAGTATCAATCCATTCATTAAATTTGTGACTTTTTCGATAATTATCAGATATTTTTTTGTTAGTTTTTTTGTTGGTTTTTATATTGTATATATTCTTATTTTCACACTTGTATTCAAGTTCAAACTCTTCTTTGTTTTTTAAATTAATAAAAAATTCTACTCCAGATAGTTGATTGTAGTTTTCATCAAAATAAACATAAAAGGGACTTTTCTTATAAAGATTGACTTTTTTAATTTTTCCATATTGAAAATAGGAGACCTGAATATCCATTTCTTGAATGGTTTTTTTTGCTAATGTGTGTGATTTCAGAATAGCTTTTTGGTTTTCTAAATTAGCATTATTACCAAACATATCCTCAAGTTCAAAAACTTCATCAGCCTGATTTTTTTCATCCTCTATTAGAATATATGTATAAACTTCATAGATGTTTCTATTATATCTATTATATAAAAAAGCAAGAAATAAGCAAATCAAAACAGAAATCAAAAAGTAGTACCAATATCCTGTAAATTTTTTTATTAGCTCCTTAATATCAATCTTTCTTTCAGAAGAATCGGAGATGTTTTCTAATTCAGACATTTTTTATTCAGTAAATTTTAAATAGACATTTACAACTACTGCAACTGTAGTTATAGCTGAAAGTAACATTTGAGATTGAGATTTTCTAAAACCTCTGTATTTTAAAGGTTCTACATAAACTAAATCATTATTTCTAAGGTAGTAAAATTCAGAATTAATTATATCTTTTTTAGTTAAATCTAGTTGATGCACTGATTTCTTTTTGTTTAAGTTTCTAATAAGTTTTACTTTTGTGAGATCTCCATAATCTGTAATACCTCCAGAAAGAGCTATTGCCTCAAAAATTGATATATTATCTTTGTAAATAGGGAAGGTATTTGGTCTATAAATTTCACCAAGTACGGTAATATTAAAGTTCCCTAATTTACAAATCACTGTAGATTCTTTAAAATACACATCAACTTTCTCTTCTATTGATTTTTTTGCTTGATCTATAGTTTGGTTCAGAACATACACTTCTCCAATATATGGTATTTCAATAATTCCGTCCTGATTTACAGTAAAACCATTTAGATAAATATTTGCAGAGGTTATACCTGAATTTGCTGAATTTACATTATTTTCAACATTAAAAAAATTAGTTGTTTCTTCATCAAGACTTAATACTTTTACAACAAGGATATCTCCTACTTCTAAAGAATGTTTAGCAGGAGTAGTTCCTAAATCCCATTCACTTTCTACACCATCATTAAGGTAAGTTATTTTTTTCATTGGAGTACAAGAGAAAGTAATACTAAGAATAAAAATGAATATAAAATTATATAAATTATATTTTTTCATAAGGTTTTTAATAATTAGCAAATATACAAAAGGAAAAGGAAATTATATAAATATTTGAAAAGTCTAATCTTTTTGAATAATACTTGTATTAAAGCAATTAGTAATAAGTTATTCGTCCTTATTAATTTTAAGAAATAAAAAAATCTATTCATTAAAATTATTATTAATAATATGATTAGAAATCGTAGAGTAAATTGTTTTCAAATTATCATGTTTCTTAAGTAATTCTAGATGTTTTTCAACAATTAAATAATCCTGTCTTATTGCTGGCCCAGTTTGAACATCTTTTGGAGGATTATTCTTAATCTTTTCAAAAGTATTTTTGATGAGTGGTTTTAATAAATCAAAACTCATTTTATTTGAGTTTAATATTGCCTCTGAGATTGACATCATATGATTTGTGAAATTTGATGCAAAAACAGCTGCAATATGTAATTGTTCTCTTTGTTTGGAGTTTAAAAGATGTACAGACTTAGAGATTGATTTTGCAAGAATTATTAGTTTTTTTTCTAATTCAGAATTATTTGCTTCAATGCAAATAGGTGTCTTATTAAAATTAAGATCAATGTTTTTATTGAAACTCTGAATAGGGTAGAACACTCCAAAATTTTCTCTATTCTTAAAAACATCTGTTCCAACACTTCCAGAAGTATGTACTATTGGAGTATTAAACTCTTTAATTTTGTTCAACACTTTTAAGATAGCATCATCTTTTACAGAGATGATGATTAGGTCTGTGTTTTCTAAATTATTTAAACTTGATATAATATTACAGTTTAATTTAGAAGATAATAATTTTGCATTTTCTTCAGATTTACTCCATATTTCAACTATTTCATGACCATTTTCTTTTAAAACATCTGATAAATGCCAAGCTAAATTTCCACTTCCAATAAAAGTAATTTTCAAGATATATAATATTAATGTTTTTATTAATTTATCAAAAACAAAGTTATAATTTTGCACAAACAAAACAACTATGATAAATAGATTTATTAAGTTCTTGTCTTCCATGAAATTTGTGGTGTTATTATTACTGATTTTTGCGTTTTCAATTGGATACGCAACTTTTATTGAAAACGACTTTGGAACAGATTCTGCTAAGGCTTTAATTTACAATACCTGGTGGTTCGAACTTCTACTAATTATTCTTGGAATAAGTTTAATTCTAAACATGATTAAACACAAAGTTTTCAGGAAAGAGAAGTTAGCAATACTTACCTTTCATTTATCTTTTATATTAATTCTTGTAGGTGCGGCAATTACAAGGTATACTGGATATGAAGGGATGATGCAAATAAATAAAGGAGAAAGTAAAAATACATTTATATCTGATGGTGTATTCCTTCAGATTAAAGTACATGATAAAGATAATCAATATTTATTAGACAAAAACATGTATTTGTCAGGAATTACAAAAAAGTTTGACCATACTCCAATTTTGAAAAATTTATTTTCTAATTATTTTTTAGTTTCTAATTCTGATTTGAAAAATAATTTTTCTATATCTTACTCTGATTTCGAAACTAACATACAAGATTCGGTTTCTAAAGAGATATCAGGAATAATCTTATCTTCTTCCTCTAATTCAGAAAAGAAAGGAACAGAGCTCTCAGTAAATGAGTTTCTACACAAGGATATTTTTTTCGGAAAAGAAGTAAGATTTAAAGACGTAAACTTTACAGTAAATAATATACAGGATTCTTCAGTAAATTTTATTTTTGAAAACGATAGAGTTAGTTGTGTTTCTGATTACAACATCTCTGTATCTACTATGCCTCCAACTGGTGAGCCACTAATTTTTATGAGTGGAACTGAATTTGAGATCAAAAAAATGTCCTTATTAACTATAAAAGGTAATAAGTATATGTTTGGAGATTTCTCTTATAATCAAGATACCGTTAGTTATTCTATTTCAGACAATATGGACAATTCTGGTAATAATCCTAACAGAACAATAGATGAGTTAGTATTAGAAGTAAAAGTTGGTAATAAAACAAAGAAAGTAAATCTTAGAGGAAGGAAAGGAATTCCTCCAAGTTTTACCAAATTCCAATTGGAAGATTTATATTTCACACTTTCTTATGGTCCTAAATATTACACATTACCTTTTCATGTAAGATTAGATAGTGCAGAGGTAGATAAATATCCAGGAAGCGAAAACCCATCTTCTTATGCTTCACAAGTAACAGTTATTGATGGAGATAATATATTTCCTTTTAGAATATTTATGAATAATATATTGAATTACAGAGGATTTAGATTTTATCAATCTAATATTGATACAGAAACTAAAAATCCTCAATGGACTGGACTTTCTGTTAATCATGATTGGTGGGGAACTTTGATTACTTATATAGGATACTCTTTAATGTTACTAGGTATGATTTTAAGTTTTTTCTTTAAGAAGACTAGGTTTAATACTCTATCTAAGAAATTAAATAAACTTACAAAATCAACATTAATTATTCTGTTCTCCCTGTTTTCATTTAGCGGTTTTTCTCAATCTAATCATAATTATCTGGACTCGATAGAAGAATATAAGATTAATGAAGGTCATTCTGAAAAATTTGAGAGATTATTGATACAGCATGATGGAAGAGTAAAACCAATTTCAACCTTCTCTTCAGAGATTATAAGAAAGGTTTCTAGGTCTGAAAAAATATATAATCAAACACCATCACAAGTATTATTAGGGATAATTTGCTATCCTGAAATTTGGTCTAATATCCCTTTATTGAAGATTCAAAACGAACAACTTCTTACAGAATTAAATTCTAAAAATGATTTAGTTTCTTTTAATTCATTATTAAATGATGACGGTATCTATATATATTATGAGGAAACATCATCTGCTTTTAACAAAGCAGAGTCAGAAAGAAGTAAGAGAGAAAAAGAACTTCTAAAGTTATGGGAACGTATAAACATTTTCTATTCTTTAAAGTCTACTCAAATAGAAAATTCATCATTAACTATATTTCCAGTTAAAAATATCCAAAAATGGACAACAAAATCACCTTTAAAAGAATTAAAAATACCTAATGAAATAGTTGACTCTAATAGATCTATAAATGGATTAAATCTTTATTTTGATATTTTAAAATTTTGTAATGACAAAAATAATTTTGAAGCTGCAGATAAACTTTTAATCATTATTCAGAAGTATCAAATAGATAATGGGGGTGATCTAATCCCTTCAAAATGGAAATTAGATTTGGAAATTATGTATAATAAATTAAATGTATTTCATAAATTATTTTACTTTTATTTCTTTAGTGGATTAATGTCTCTTATTTTAATTATCTTTCAGATGTTTTATAATAATAAGTGGATCAATAAAAGTATTAGAATTATTAAATGGATAATTATTTCAGGTATTTTTATTCATACACTAGGACTTATTGCTAGATGGATTATTTCGAATCATGCACCTTGGACTAATGGTTATGAGGCAATGATTTATACAGTATGGGCAACTATGTTAGCGGGGTTAATATTTAGTAGAAAATCTGATTTAACTTTATCTGCTACAACTTTAGTGTCTTCAATGTTATTACTCTTTACCTGGATAAGTTATTTAGATCCAACTATAACAAATGTTGTTCCAGTATTAAATTCATATTGGCTCATGATTCATGTTTCCGTAATTGTATCTTCATATGGATTCTTAATTATGGGGGGATTCTTAGGATTATTATCTTTAATTCTAATGATATTTAAATCTAATAAGAATAAAGAAATAATTAACTCGAAAATTTCAGAACTAACAATTATTAATGAAAAAACTCTTATAATAGGTTTGTTTATGCTTACAATTGGCACATTCTTAGGAGGTGTTTGGGCTAACGAATCATGGGGTAGATATTGGGGTTGGGATCCTAAAGAAACGTGGGCACTTGTAAGTATTTTAGTTTACGCTTTTATATTACACATGAGATTTGTTCCGGGTCTTCAAGGAAAGTATACATTTAATTTAGCTTCTGTTATAGGGGTTTATAGCGTTTTGATGACCTATTTTGGAGTAAATTATTTGTTATCTGGATTACACTCTTACGCAGCAGGAGATAAAGTTAGTATTCCAATGTCTGTCTGGGTTTCAGTTTTAATAGTTATTATTATTGCTATTTTAGCTAAACTAAATAACAACAAAAAATGAAGTTAGATATTTTAGCATTTGGAGCTCATCCTGATGATATAGAACTTGCTTGTTCTGGTACAATTATCAAACATCTTAAAAATGGACTTAAAATTGGGATAATTGATCTAACTAGAGGAGAACTAGGAACTAGAGGCACGGTTAATACTAGAAATCAGGAAACTATAAATTCTACAAAAGTATTAGGAGTTCAGTTAAGAGAAAATATGGATTTTAAAGATGGGCTGTTTGAAAATAATGAGAAAAACAAAATTGCACTTATAAAGAAAATAAGAGAATACAGACCTGAAGTAGTATTAACAAACGCTCCCAATGACAGACATCCTGATCATGGAAGGTCTTCTGACCTTACACTTGATTCATGTTTTCTGTCAGGGTTAGAAAAGATCGAGACTAATCAGAAGGTCTGGAGACCAAAACATATATATCATTATATTCAGTTTATTAATATATTACCCGATTTTGTTATAGATATAACTGAAGAGATGGATAAAAAATTAGAATCTATTTTGTGTTACAAAACTCAATTTTATAATCCTGACTCTAAGGAGTCTGAAACAATTATATCTTCTGAAGATTTCTTAGAAAGTGTAAAATATAGAGCTAGAGATTTAGGAAGGCAATCAGATTGTAAATATGCAGAAGGATTTGTTTCCAATCAGACTTTAAAAATAAATTCTCTTAAAGATCTAATCTAGTTTCTTATATTTTAATCTAATGGAGTTTCCAATAACAATTACATCCGAAAAAGCCATAAATAAAGCTCCCCACATAGGGTTTAGATATCCCATAGCTGCAATTGGAATAGCTACAATGTTGTAGGCAAAGGCCCAAAATAAGTTCTGTTTTATTGTCAGGAATGTATGTTTACTGATCTTTAAAGCAGTTGTTAATTGTGTTAAGTTGTTTTTATTTAGTAAAACAACATCAGAAGATTGGATTGCAACTCCAGTTGATCCACCTACAGAAATTCCAACAGAAGCAATAGATAGGGAAGGAGCATCATTTATTCCATCTCCAATCATTGCTGTAGTTTCAGATAAGGAACGTTGTTTTATTATTTCCAGTTTTTCGTGTGGAAGTTGCTCTGAATATACAGAATTAAATGATATCTTATCAGATAAATATTTACACTTTTCTTTCTTATCACCACTAAGTAAGCTGGTGTTAATTCCAAAAGAATTTACTTCAGTAATCACCTCATTAGTATTTTGTTTTATCTCATCTTCAATATCAATAGTAGCTATTAATATATTGTTTTTCAAAACAAATAAATCATGAGAATTATCCTCTTGATCTAATATTTTATAAGAACCAATTTTATATGTATTTCCATTATAATCTCCATTAATACTAATTCCTTTTTCTTCATGAATATTAGTTAACTCTAATTTGTCAGAGAAAGATTTTAATTCAGATACTAAGGACTTTGCAATTGGATGAGAAGAGTAAGTTTCTAAGTTGAAAATGATATTTTTTACTTCAGATTCCTCTTCATTTATAACATTCAGATTTTTTATTTTAAAGTTTCCTGTTGTAATGGTTCCAGTCTTATCGAAAAATATATGTTTAATCTTTGCAAATTTCTCAAGAGTATTCCCTCCTTTTATTAAAATTCCATTTTTTGCAGCCCTACCAATACCAACCATTACAGCTGTTGGGGTAGCAAGTCCCATTGCACAAGGGCAAGAAATAACAAGCACTGCTATTGCTCGTAAAAAAGGATCATCAATTGGAGAATCTACACCTAAATAGGAAGTTATTAATGGGGAAACAAAATAAGTAATTAGAGATATTGTTAAAACTAGAGGAACAAAAATGGAGCTAATCTTATCACCTAGTTTTTGTATTTGTGGCTTATGGTTTTGTGCATCTTTTACTAGTTCAATAATATTTGAAAGAAGAGTGTCAGAACCAACATTAGTTGCTCTTACTTTAATATTTCCTGATTGTAAAATAGTGCCTCCAATTACATTATTGTTTATTGTTTTTGTAATAGGGATACTTTCACCTGTAATCATGGATTCGTCAACAGTTGCGTTACCCTCAAGTACAATTCCATCTACTGCAATTTTATCTCCAGAGTTTACAATAAGAATATCTCCCACTAAAATATCATCAAAATCTATTTCAATTATTTTATTACCTCTTTCAACCTTAGCTCTAGTTTTTTGAATATCCGACAGATCTTTTATTGAAGTTGTAGTTTGCTGAATACTTTTATGTTCTAATAGATTCCCTAATAATACTAGTGTGATAATTGTTGCAGAAGTTTCAAAAAATAAAAATTTATGTTCTAAATCTGTTCCCTGATGAAGGTACCAACCATATATACTATAAAAGAATGCGGCAGAACTACCTATAGTAATGAGTACATCCATATTTAAGGATTTACTTTTTATAGATGAAATAGCGCTTCTTCCAAAAAACCATGTTCCTACTAAGTAAACAGGTAAACAAAGAAGAAATTGAACAAAAGGATTTTGCAAGAAATCAACTTCTTTTAAAAACATATGAGAAAAAAGAGGAAGAGTAAAAAACAAAGAAAAGTAAAACAATTTTTCTTGTAATGACATTTTCTCTTTTTCTGACTCTTTTCTTATTGAATAACCAAGGGATTCTATCATTTTTCCAACTTCATTTTTACTTATTTTATCAGAAACAAAGTTAGCTTCTGAAGTAGAAAAATTGACAGTTATATCTTCTAATCCATTAGATTTAAGGTGTTTTTGAATTCCTGATGCACAATTTGAGCAAGTCATTCCTTCAACTAATAAAGTCTTTTTTTTATTAATGGTTTTCATTATCGCAAACTTACTAAAGATTTATATTGAAATCTGTATTTTTATATAAGTAAATTTTATATTTGCAGAATTAAAATGGTGGTTGTAGCTCAGTTGGTTAGAGCACTGGTTTGTGGTGCCGGGGGTCGTGGGTTCGAATCCCATCATCCACCCATAAAAAAAGGAGTTGAAAATCAACTCCTTTTTTTTATTTTAATATTTCAAGCAATCTTCTTTTTAGACGAATAGAGGGGTAAGCTCCTGGAAGATATTCTTTGATATTATGATTTCCATCAATAATAATAATATAAGGATAGTAATATTGATGACCTCCATCTATAACTAGTTCATGATACAAATCGTGTCTAAAAAATGAACCAGCTTTGATTGGCTGCTGATTGCTATACTTTTTTCCATTATATATAATAGTATCTTTTGTTCTTCCATCAATCATAACAGGGAAGAAGTTCTCATTTATAAGTTTTATTATTTCAGGGTCTTTTAATGTTTTTTCTTTCATTTGCTTACAATCTGGACAACCATTACGAAAGAAGAATATCAGCATATCAGTATCGTATTTCTCTGATAATTCCTCTGCTTTATTCAGATTTAACCATTGAATTTCAGTTTTATTTTCAATTCCTTGTGAGAAAGAGAGAATCGGAACAATTATTAAGGATATAAGAAGAAATCTTCTCATTTTACTTCTGTTCTAAAATTTTATTAGCTCCTGCAATCCAACCTTTTGCATCGAGAGGTGAAGCTCCTTGAGAACCTAGTTTTTTAAAGTTTACTTTTCCGTCTGTTACTTCTGGAGTAACAAACCAAACTGTTGGGTAGCCTCTTACACCAAACATCTGTTGTAAATTTCTGTTTTGTGCTGTTAATTCTTCTGAAATTTTAGTTCTTCTTGGAAAATCTAATTCAACTAAAACTACATTCTTAGTAGCCCATTTTACAAAATCAGGTTTAGAAAAAACTGCCTTTTGTAGTTTTATACACCAACCACACCAATCAGATCCGGTAAAGAATAACATTAATGGTTTTTCTGTATTGTGTGAAATTTCAATAGCTTTGTTCATGTCTGTATTCCAATCGTTCTCAATGTGTTGAGAAAATGAAGTGAAAGAAACAATTGTAAATAGTAGTAAGATTAATTTTTTCATTTTATTTGTTTTAATAATTAATTTAGTGTACTCCGTGCATCCATTTTTTTAGTATTGGTGATAATATAAACGCTAAAATAGCCATCCCTATTGCAACAACCCCAACTTGTGTAAAAACAGATGTGTAGTTTAATAAGGAATTGACTCCTTCTGTTGTAGAGTCTGTAGTAGCTCCTGTAAATCCGGTAACTTTTTCAATAATTGTTGTCATAAATCCTGGTTCAGGAACATCTTCTGATCCAGAGATAGTAGCGTTTGCAATAAATTTGGAAATATAATGAGCGAATGAAGAAGACAGGAAATAAACTCCCATCATAAACGCAGTCATTTTTTTAGGTGAAAGTTCTGTCACCTTACTAAGTCCAATAGGAGAGATAAACAATTCTCCTGTTGTCATTAAAAAGTAACCTAACATTAAAAATAGAAATGGAGTTTTACCAGCATCATCCATAAACTGAGCACTCATAGCAAACACTAAGAACCCTAATCCTAATTGTAAGATCCCTAAAGCGAATTTGATTGGTGTTGTAGGGTTTTTCTGTGCTTTAGCAAGAGCGACCCACATAAGTGAGAAAGGAATTGCTAAAAACATAATATATCCTGGGTTAATCGCGTTTGTTTGAGAAGCGTTCATTAATACAAGATTTACATTTCTTTCTGCAAATAAAGTTATTGCTGTTCCTGCAAGTTCAAAGAACGACCAAAATACAGTGATAAACAATGTTAACACTAAAACCGTTATTAATCGGAAATTTTCTATTCTAGATAAATCCATCATATTTTTAGCTATAATTGCTAATATAATAATTAATAAACCTATAAGTATAGATGAATGAAGATGCAGTTCTCCAATTACTTCAAAAGCATTAAACTTTACTAAAAATGCAGAAAGCGGAACCATTAACAAAGCAATCAGATAAAAGAAATAATCAGTTCTTAATCCATACATTTTCTTATTTCTATATTCCTCTGGCTGTTCTCCATTATTTCCAAAAACCCCATCTTCTATTCCTCTCCAAAAGAATATTAATCCTATTAACATACCAATTCCAGCAGCCCCAAAACCATAATGCCACCCCCAATCTTCGCTCATACCTAGATATCCACAAGCTAATGGAGCTAAAAATGCACCTATATTAATTCCCATATAGAAGATTGTAAAACCAGAATCTCTTCTTTTATCTCCATCATCGTATAAACGACCAACCATTGTAGAAATGTTCGGTTTAAAAAAACCATTTCCCACAATAAGTAAAGCTAAAGCAGTATAGAAAAAGAGTCCATTGATATCTTGGATAGGCATTCCAAACATACCATTAGTAAAATCTTCTGCATCAAAATAAAAAGCCATGAAAAAATGTCCTAATGCCATTAGTATACCACCTAGTAGAATGGATTTCTTAAACCCTATAAATTTATCAGCTATCATACCTCCAATAACAGGAGTGGCATAAACTAATGAACCATATGCAGCAAAAATACCAATTGACATTTCTTCTCTAGCGGCTTCATCTTTTATATATAGAAAAAATTCATTTACCATATATAGAGTTAATAAAGCACGCATTCCATAATATGAAAATCTTTCCCAGAGTTCTGCGAAAAATAAATAAAATAGACCTTTTGGGTGACCTAATACTTCATGATTGTTATTTGTCATAATTGATTTAAAATTTTGATTGCCGAAAATAGTAATAATAAATGAATTATAAATAGATTAAAAAACTAATACAATATTGTATAAAAATTAGAGTTAATTTTACATCAAAAAAAAAATTAGGATGCACAGCAAATTAGCAGTATTTTTGCCAAAATTTTATAAAGTATGATAAAAAAAATAGTACTCTTTTCATTACTTGTTTCTTTGTTTTCATGTGGAGAATACCAGAAAGTGCTAAAAAGTTCTGATGCAAACTATAAGTACGAAATGGCAGTAAAATATTATGAAAATGGAGATTTTAATCGTGCTATGCCATTGTTTCGTGAGCTTACTACAATGCTGAGAGCTACCAAAAAATCGGAAGAAGTGATTTATTATTTAGCTTATTGCCATTATAATAATGGTGATTTTATTACTTCATCATATTTATTTAAAAACTATATCAAAACATTTCCGAATGGATCTCATGTAGAGGAATGTTCTTATATGGGAGCTTATTGTGTTTATTTGGAATCTCCCTCATACTCTCTAGATGCTACTTATACTAAGAAAGCTATTGATGAGCTTCAACAATTTATCAATACGTACCCCATCAGTGATAATAAATCAAAGTGTGAGGAGTTAATATCTGAACTTCATAACAAACTTGCTTTGAAATCATTTGAAAACGCAAAACAATATTATACTACCCAGTATTACAAATCTGCAATCATTGCATTAAACAATGTGTTAATTGATTATCCTGGAAATAAATATAGAGAGGAAATACATTTCTTAATTCTGAAATCTTCTTATGAATTAGCTATAAAAAGTATCTCTACAAAAGTAGAGGAAAGATTAAACAATACACTAGACGCTTTCTTGGTTTTTAATGACAATTACCCTGAGAGTAAATATATAAAACAAGCAGAAAAAATTAACCAACAAACAACAGAATCAATAAATAAATTAAAATAAAAAAATGAATTACAAAAAAACAGGAGCAGAAAAATCAACTATTACAAGAGACCTTGTTAATTTAGGTGACAAAACAGGTAATATTTTCAATTCATTATCTGTAGTTGCAAAAAGAAGTAAGCAAATAAACAGAGATTTAAAAGAGGAATTAGTAAAAAAACTTGACGAATTTGCTACTAACAACGAGCAATTAGAAGAAGTTTTTGAAAATTTAGAGCAAATTGCAGTTTCCAAATATTACGAAAGACTTCCAAAACCATGGTCGATTGCAATGAAAGAACTTATGAATGATGATATCTACATAAAAAACCATGAGGAAGAATCAGACTCTGAGTCTGAAAAAAAGGATGCTTAAAGATAAAAAGATTTTATTAGGTGTAACCGCAAGTATAGCTGCTTACAAATCAACACATATAGTACGTTTATTAAAGAAATTAGGAGCTTCAGTTAGGGTAATTCAGACTGAGGCTTCTTTAGATTTTGTTACTTCCTTAGTTCTCTCTACTTTATCAGAAAACGATGTAATAGTAGATATTGTGGATAAAGAAACAAATCAGTGGAATAATCATGTAGAATTGGGTTTGTGGGCAGATTATATGATTATTGCTCCAGTTACAGCAAAAACCATGAGTAAGATGGTAGAAGGAAATTGCGACAATCAATTAATTGCTTCTTATTTGTCAGCAAAATGTCCCGTATATTTCGCTCCTGCTATGGATTTAGATATGTACAAACATCCTTCCACACAACACAATATAAAGAAACTTCAAGAGTTTGGAAATAAACTAATTCCTGTAAATCACGGAGAACTTGCTAGTGGTTTGGTAGGAGAGGGAAGAATGGCCGAGCCAGAAGAAATAATAGACTTCTTGTTAAATGATATAAATTCTGATAAAGAACTTTTCGGCAAGAACTGCTTAGTAACTGCTGGTCCTACACAAGAAAATATTGATCCTGTTAGATTTATTGGAAACAGATCTTCTGGTAAAATGGGGATGGAAATAGCTAATGAATTAGCAGAGAAAGGAGCGGAAGTAAATTTGGTGATTGGTCCTTCAAATCTAAGAGCTTCGCATTGTAATATAAATCAGATAAATGTAAATTCTGCAAGTCAGATGTACGATGAAGTAGAAAAGGTTTTCCTAGATTCAGATATTTCTGTTTTTGCAGCTGCTGTTTCTGATTACAAGCCAATTAAAACTTACTCTGAGAAGATTAAAAAATCAGATGGTAACATGGAGATAAAACTAGAAAAAACAAAAGACATTCTATTAGAAATGTCGTCTGATAAAAAAGATCATCAATTTGTGGTAGGTTTTGCTTTAGAGACTGAGAATGAAGAAAAAAACGCAATAAAAAAACTACAAACAAAGAATTTAGACATGATTATATTAAATTCCACGAAAGATAAAGGAGCTACTTTCGGATTTGATACTAATAAAATTAGTATTATTGAAAAAGATTTATCGGTCACTAATTATGATTTAAAAGAAAAATCTGAAGTAGCAAAAGATATTGTTTCGTCTATTATAAAAAAAATAAATAAATAATGAAAAAAGGTATATTGTTTTTTCTGATTGGATTAATTAATTTCTCTGTTTTTTCTCAAGAAATACTTTGTAATGTGCAAGTAAACTCATCTCAGATACAAACTTCTGATAAGAAAATATACCAAACAATGCAGACCTCAATCTATGAGTTTCTGAATAATACACAATGGACTAACACAGTAGTTAAAAATGAAGAGAGGATAGAGTGCACTATGCTTATTTCTATTCAGGAAAGAGTTTCTAATGATGAGTTTAAAGCAACTATTCAAATTCAGAGTACTAGGCCAATTTTTGGTACTTCTTACAAATCAACTATGTTTAATTATATTGATAAGAACTTCCGATTTAAATACTTGGAATACCAATCTTTAGAATTTTCTGAAACTACTCATCTTTCTAGTATTACTTCTGTTTTAGCGTTTTATGTAAATATTATATTAGGACTTGATTATGACTCATTTTCTGATCAGGGAGGGATGGAATATTTTGTAAAAGCTCAAAATATTGTAAATAACTGTCAGAATACTGCTGAATCTGGATGGAGAGCGTTTGAAAGCGATAAGAATAGATATTGGATTGCTCATGATTTCTTAGAGTCAAGATACGGAACTATACATGATGTTTTGTATAGGTATCACAGATTAGGACTGGATAAATTAGGTGAAGAGCCTGATGATGCGAGATTCGAAATAACAGAATCTCTAGAAGAATTAAGAAAGATTTACAGAGAGAATCCTAATGCATTTTTATTAAAATTATTCTTTGATTCAAAATCTGCTGAAATAACTAATATTTATTCGGAAGCATATCCAAACGAACAGGCTAGGATAATCAAAACTTTAGTTGAGATAGACCCGTCTAACTCTTCTTTATATCAGGCTATTACAGAAAATAGCGAAGGTAGGTAGCAATGATACAAAACCTACTTATTAAAAATTTTGCTCTGATAGAAAAGATGAAAGTAGATTTTACAGATGGGTTTATAGTATTATCAGGAGAAACTGGTGCGGGAAAATCAATAATTTTAGATGCGATTTCTTTACTTTCAGGTAAAAGATCCGATAGAGAATCTTTATTTGATAAGGACAAGAAATGTATTTTAGAATCTCAATTACATTTAGAAAGTGATAAAGAATACCTATTCAAAAAACACAATTTAGATTTTGAATCAGAAACAATTATCAGAAGAGAGATTTCTCCAAACGGAAAAAGCAGATCTTTTGTAAATGACACTCCAGTTTCTCTTTCAGTATTAGGTGAAATAGTGTCTTCAAACTTAGAAATCTACTCTCAAAATCAATCTATTTCATTAAAATCAGAAGAAAAACAACTCAACTTAATTGATAAATTAGCTGATTCTAGGAATTTACTAAATAAATACCAAACTTTATTTACTGAGTACAATAAACTGCAGTCCGAAATAGATCAGATTAAAAATGGAAAAGGATTATCTGAATCGGAATTAGATTACCTTAATTTTCAGATTGATGAACTTGAAAAATCTGGCTTAAGAAAAGGGGAGAAGGAAGAGTTAGAAGAAGAGTACAATATTTTAGAACACTCAACTTCAATAATTGAGAATTTATCTAAAGTATATAGTTCAATATCTGAAGAGAATGGCATAAATTCTAAACTTTCAGAAATAGAAATAGATTTAAGTAAGATATCCTCATTTTCTGAAAATTTATCAGATTTACATGAAAGAATTACTTCTATTAGAATTGAGTTGCAAGATTTAGAGAGTGAAATACAAACACAAAGCGAATCAGTTGACGTTAACTCTGATTCACTAAAAGTAGTTTCTGAAAGATTAGATCATCTGAATACTTTATTAGTAAAACATAGAAAATCTGAAATTAGTGAATTATTAGAGGTCTTAAATGAGATGCAATTAAAGAAATCTGCATCATCAGATTTTGATAAAATAATTAAAGAAAAAGAGAAGGAGTTTTTATTACAAGAAACCAAGTTGAAAGAGCTCTCTGATAAATTAAGATTAAAGAGAAAATCTATCTGTAATTCGTTCCAAGCTAATGTAGAAACTCATCTAAAAAAATTAGGGATAAAATCACCAATTTTTAGGGTTGAAATTACCGAAAAAGATATTTTTACTATTTCAGGAAAAGATAATGTAAAATTTTTATTTTCAGCTAACAGAGGAACTGAGGTTAGTGAAATTCATAAAGTAGCTTCTGGAGGAGAGCTTTCCAGATTAATGTTATGTTTTTCCTATCTTGTTTCAGAATTTGACGCTCTTTCCTCTATTATTTTTGATGAAATTGATACAGGAATTTCTGGGGAAGTAGCTAATTTGATGTCCGAGATGATGTTAACTATGAGTAAGAAAAGGCAAATAATTTCAGTAACCCACTTACCTCAAATTGCAGCAAAAGCCAATACGCATTTTAAAGTATTTAAATCAGAAAACAATAATAGAACCACATCTGAAATAAAAAGACTGGAACAATCTGAAAGGGTAGAAGAAATTGCAAAGATGCTTAGTGGAAAAACTGTAACAGAAACTTCAATTAATAATGCAATGGAATTATTAAGTCAATAATGTATATATTTGTATATCAAAAATTAAAAAGTTAAATAATGGCAAACGGAATATTAAAAGGTAAGAAAGGAATTATTTTTGGAGCTCTTGATGATAAATCAATAGCTTGGAAAGTTGCAGAATTTGCACATAAAGAAGGAGCGGAGATTGTACTTACAAATGCTCCGATAGCATTAAGAATGGGAACTATAAATGAATTAGCAGAAAAAACTAATTCAATTGTAATTCCTGCAGACGCAACTTCTGTAGAGGATTTAACAAATTTATATGAAAAATCAATGGAACATTTAGGAGGGAAAATTGATTTTGTATTACATTCAATAGGTATGTCTGTAAATGTAAGAAAAGGAAAAGCATACTATGAGCAAAACTACGATTGGACTCAGAAAGGAATGGATGTTTCCGCGACCTCTTTTCATAAAACAATTAAAGCAGCTTGGGATTTAGACGCTTTAAACGAATGGGGATCTGTTGTAGGATTGTCGTATGTAGCTGCACAAAGAGTCTTTCATTCATATAACGATATGGCTGACAATAAAGCCTTATTAGAGTCTATAGCTAGAAGTTTCGGATACCATTATGGATTAAAGAAGAATATTAGAATTAACACTGTTTCTCAGTCACCTACGGTAACAACAGCTGGTAGTGGAGTAGATGGATTCGATGGGTTCTATAAATTTGCTGAAGATCTTTCTCCACTTGGGAACGCTTCCTCTGAAGATTGTGCAAATTATTGCATTACTTTATTTTCAGATTATACCAGAAAAGTTACTATGCAGAACTTGTTCCATGATGGAGGATTTTCTTCTATGGGAATGAGTCAGGATGTTATGGATACTTATATGAAAAATATAGGAGATAAAAAATCGTAATAATTCATATTCTTTCATCCCTTAATTTAGATAAGATGAAAAAACTTTTACTACTATTACTATGCGTGCCTTTGATTGGATTGGGGCAGGGATGGGAGAAAACATTTGGATGGAGTAATGAAGACTATAATGAAATAGGTTATTCTGTTCAGCAGACCACTGATTTGGGATTTATCATTACAGGAGTAGAGTTATATACTGAAGACATGCCTCCATATGAAGATTATTCTGATGTATATCTCATAAAAACAGATAGTAGCGGAATAGAACAATGGAGTAAAAGATTTGGGGAAGAATATTATAATGATGGAGGTTATTCCGTTCAACAAACCACAGATGGAGGATATGTAATTACAGGATATACAGAATCTTTTGGGAATGGATCGGCTGATGTTTATCTTATAAAAACAGATGGAAATGGTACGGAACAATGGTCTCAAACATTTGGAGGTGCAAGTAGTGATTATGGTATGTCTGTTCAGCAAACCATAGATGGAGGATATATAATTACAGGATATACATGGTCTATTGCGAATGGGGATTATATTTATCTTATAAAAACAGATGGAAGTGGTATAGAACAATGGTCTCAAACATTTGGAGGCGCAAGTAGTGATTTTGGCTATTCTGTTCAACAAACCACAGATGGAGGATATATAATTAGTGCAGAAACAAGATCTTTTGGGAATCTTGGGTCGACTGATGTCTATCTAATAAAAACAGATGTAAATGGAATAGAACAATGGTATCAAACATTTGGAGGAACAGATGATGATTATGGTACGTCCGTTCAACAAACCACAGATGGAGGATATATTATCACGGGAGGTGCAGATAGTTATCCACCAGATATCTATCTTATAAAAACAGATGCAAATGGAATAGAACAATGGAATCAAACATTTGGAGGGGTAAGTACTGATGTCGGTAGGTCCGTTCAACAAACCACAGATGGAGGATATATAATTACAGGATATACATGGTCTTTTGGAAATGGATCGGCTGATGTCTACCTTATAAAAACAGATGGAAATGGAATAGAACAATGGAATCAAACATTTGGAGGGCCAGATGCTGATGGAGGTTATTCTGTTCAACAAACCACAGATGGAGGATATATAATTGCAGGATATACAGAATCTTTTGGAAATGGAGATGATGAGGATGTCTATCTTATAAAAACAGATGGAAATGGAAATGTAACTTCAGAGTTTACTATTCCAATTAATCCAAACAGAAAATTAGAAAAGGTAGTTGATATATTAGGTAGAGATATAAATCCTGAAAAAAACAAACCTTTTATAGAAATCTACAATGATGGAACAGTAGAGAAGAAAATGATTATTGAATAAATATCTTTTAAGAAGGAAACAAAATGAGAAAAAAGATATGCTTATGGTCTTGTCCTAGAAATGTTTCTACTGCACTTATGTATTCCTTCAGAGAACGTCCTGATACTTTAGTTTTTGATGAACCTTTATATGCACATTATTTACAAGTTTCTGGAGTAAAACATCCAGGAAGAGAAGACACATTAATTTCTCAGGAAAATGATGGAGAGAGAGTGATTAAAGATATCATATTAGGAGATTATCAAAAACATTGTTTTTTTAAGTTGATGACTCATTTCCTAGTTAACATTAATAAAGAATTTTTAAAAAAGGTAACAAATGTTATATTTATTAGAGATCCTAAAGAGATTATCTTGTCTTATTCTAAAGTCATTAAATCACCTAAAATGTCAGATATAGGAGTTAAAATGCAATTTGATTTATTTAATTATCTAGAAAAGTCAAATTCCAAAGCTATTATTCTGGATGCAAGATATCTTTTAGAGAATCCAGAAGAAATTTTAAAGAAATTATGTGACATGATTAATATTCCTTATTTTGAAGATATGTTAGAGTGGGAGAGAGGCCCAAAAGAAGAGGATGGTGTTTGGGCAAAATATTGGTATGATAATGTTCATGATTCTACATCATTTCTACCATATAAAAAGAAAAATATTCATCTTAATAAAGATCTAGAATCTTTATATCAAGAATGTCTTCCTTATTATAATTTTTTAACTGAAAAATCAATTAAAACATGATACAACAATTTGACGATAGAAACAAGGATATAAAAGTTTGGATAAATGGGGATTTACTTAATAGAAATGAGGCTAAAATTTCTGTTTTTGATAGTGTAGTGCAAGGTGGAGACTCTGTTTGGGAAGGGATTAGAGTATATGATGGCAGGATTTTTTGTTTAGACAAGCATTTGAAAAGATTAATGGAATCTGCAAAAAGTATGGATTTTAGAGATATTCCATCTGTTGATGAAGTTAAAAATGCAATTTTCTCTACTCTAAAAGCAAATAATATGAGAGATGAAACTCATATCAGGTTAACCCTAACAAGAGGAGAGAAGATAACATCTGGAATGAACCCTCAATTGAATCAGTTTGGATGTACTTTAATTGTCCTTGCAGAATGGAAATCATCTATTTTTTATGGAAAAAACTTAAAATTAGTTACTTCAAATATCAGAAGAAATTCTCCTCTATGTTTGGACTCTAAAATTCATCATAATAATTTGATCAATAACATACTCGCAAAGATTGAAGCAAATCACGCTGGTGTAGATGACGCTTTAATGTTAGACATAGATGGATTTGTTTCTGAAACAAATGCTACCAATATCTTTATGATTAAAGATGGAACAGTATATACTCCTTTCCCAAAGGCATGTTTACCAGGTATCACTAGACAAACGGTTATAGATATCTGTCAATCAAATAATATTCCAATAATCGAAAAAGATATCTCTGTAACAGAAATGTATAATGCTGATGAGGTTTTTTCTACAGGAACTATGGGGGAATTAGCACGAGTAGAAGAAATTGACAAAAGAAAGATAGAGAATAAAGGAGATGTACTATCTAATCTACAGAATTTATTCAGAAAGTTAACAGAAAAAGATGGTGAAAGGATACCTTTCTAATCTGTTTTTTCTTTCTTTTTAGCAGAAGGTTTCTTCTTTTGTTTTACTAATTTCATAACTAGTTTGTCACCTTCTTTATTTAAATCTACTTTAATACTATCTCCTTCTGTAATATTGGAGTTGATTATTTCTTCTGCTAAAGGATCTTCAAAATATTTTTGAATAGCTCTTTTAAGTGGCCTTGCTCCAAAATGTTGGTCAAATCCTTTGTCTGCGATAAAATCTTTTGCTTTTCCTGATATTTTTACAGAATAACCAATTTCCATAATTCTTTTCAAAATATCTTCCATTTCGATATCAATTATCTTATTTATATGTTCTTTCTTTAGACTATTAAAAACAATAACATCATCTATTCTGTTCAAGAATTCTGGAGCAAAACTTTTTGCAAGAGCCTTCTTTATAACACTCTTTGAATGATCATCCGTGTTGTCTTTTCTAGAAGAAGTATTAAAACCAACACCTTGTCCGAAATCTTTTAATTGTCTAGAACCAATATTAGAAGTCATAATTATTATAGTGTTTTTAAAGCTGACTTTTCTACCCATGCTGTCTGTAAGCTCTCCATCATCTAAAGCTTGAAGTAAAATATTAAAAACATCCGGATGAGCTTTCTCAATTTCATCTAACAATATAATAGAGTAGGGTTTTCTTCTTACCTTTTCAGTAAGTTGACCTCCTTCTTCATATCCAACATATCCTGGAGGAGCTCCAATTAAACGAGAAACAGCAAATTTTTCCATATACTCACTCATATCTATTCTGATTAATGATTCTGAAGAATCAAACATTTCTTCAGACAGAGATTTTGCAAGATGAGTTTTTCCAACCCCAGTAGGTCCTAAAAAAATAAAAGAACCAATTGGCTTGTTAGGATCCTTAAGTCCAACTCTGTTTCTTTTTATTGCTCTTACAATCATATTGATCGCATCGTCCTGTCCAATAATCTTATTTTTCAGGTTGTCAGGCATTTTTACAAGCTTTTTACTTTCTCTAGTAGAAACTCTCTGAACAGGGATACCTGTCATCATTGCAACAACATTTTCTACATTTTCTTCTGTAACTACCTCTTTTTTTCTTTTTAGTTGTTTTTCCCATACATCTTTGGCATGAGAAAGTTTAGATTCAATAGATTTTTCCTTATCTCTAATTGTAGCAGCGTCTTCAAACTTTTGTTTGCTAATTGCTTCTTTTTTCTCTGATTTTATTTCGTCTAGATCTTTTTCTAAGTCCAAGATATTTTTTGGTACCTCAATATTTGTAATATGAACTCTAGAACCAGATTCGTCTAATGCGTCAATTGCCTTGTCTGGTGAATATCTATCATTCATATATCTATTAGTTAAATAAACGCAAGCTTCTATTGCTTCATCAGTATATTGTACATTATGATGGTCTTCATACCTATCTTTAATGTTCTTTAGTATTTCTAGTGTTTCTTCAGTGGAGGTAGGTTCTACTAGAACTTTCTGGAATCTTCTTTCAAGTGCTCCATCTTTTTCAATGTTTTGTCTGTATTCATCTAAAGTTGTAGCTCCAATACATTGCAGTTCTCCTCTAGCTAATGCTGGCTTAAACATGTTAGATGCATCTAAAGACCCTGAAGCTCCTCCAGCTCCAACTAAAGTGTGAATTTCATCAATGAATAAAATAATATCAGGATTGTCATTTAATTCGCTAATAATACCCTTCATTCGTTCTTCAAACTGACCTCTATATTTAGTTCCGGCTACCAAAGCTGCTAAATCAAGCATTATTATTCTTTTATTAAATAATATTCTGGATACTTTTCTCTGAATAATTCTTAATGCTAATCCTTCAGCAATTGCAGATTTTCCAACTCCAGGTTCTCCAATCAAAATCGGGTTATTCTTTTTTCTTCTACTTAATATTTGAGAAACTCTCTCAATTTCTTTATGTCTTCCTACAATAGGATCTAATTTATTTTCCTCAGCTAATAAAGTTAAATCTCTTCCAAAATTATCTAAAGTAGGAGTTTTACTTCTTTTACTTGAATGACGGACTTTCTCCTTACTAATATCTTCAAATAGATCATCATCATTTGTAGGGTCATTTCCTTCATCATTGTCATCATATTTATCATGAATACTAATATATGTTTCCAAAACATTATTATAATCAATCCTTAGTTTATCTAGAGTAGAATGAACAATATTATTTTTATCTCTTAAAATAGAAAGAAGTATATGTATTGTTTTTATTTCTTTCTCGTCAGTAGTTTGTAGTTCAATTAAGGATTTGTCTAAGATGTTTTTAGTTTGTTTAGTCAAACCTTTCTCTGTAGAGTGAAAGTCTAGAGTTTTGTTTTCTTTTACCGAAATAACTTCTTCAATAATTTTTCTTAAGTCACTCATTTCTAGTCCTAATGTATTAAGAGTTCTGACCGCAGTACCTTCTCCCTCTCTTATTATTCCTAATATTAAGTGTTCTACTCCAATTTTCTCATCTCCAAGTCGCAAAGCTTCTTCATTTACATATTCCAAAACCACCTTCATTCTTTCTGAAAATTTTCCGTTCATAATTGTAATTTTTAATTGTTAATATTACACTGCAATAATTAGGTATTTTTTTACATATCTAATCAAGTATATACATTTATTTTTTCAACAAAAATTGTTCATAACTTAAATGTATATTGAAAGAGTGTTTCCTGTATTAAAATACGGAGTTTTTGTAGATTTGTTTCTTTAATTAAAATTAATAAAATGCAAGAAGGAGAAAAGATTATTCCTATTAATATTGAGGAAGAAATGAAGTCAAAGTACATTGATTATTCAATGTCAGTTATTGTTTCAAGAGCTTTACCAGATGTAAGGGATGGTTTAAAACCAGTTCATAGAAGAATTTTGTTTGGTATGCATGAGTTGGGAGTAAAATCTAGTTCATCTTACAAGAAATCTGCTAGAATTGTTGGTGAAGTGCTTGGTAAATTCCATCCTCATGGTGATACTGCTGTATATGATGCAATGGTTCGTATGGCGCAAGAATGGTCAATGAGATATCAATTAGTTGATGGACAGGGTAATTTTGGATCGATAGATGGAGATAATCCTGCGGCTATGAGATATACTGAAGCTAGAATGAGAAAAACAGCTGAAGATTTACTTTTAGATATAGATAAAGACACTATAGATTGGCAAAATAATTTTGACGACTCTTTAAAGGAACCTACAGTACTACCTTCTAGACTTCCTAATTTACTCTTAAATGGAGGTACGGGAATTGCAGTTGGAATGGCTACAAACATGCCTCCACATAATTTAACGGAAGTGGTAGAAGGAACTATCGCCTATATTGAGAAAAGAGGTGATATTGAAATATCAGATTTGATGGAATATGTAAAAGCTCCAGATTTTCCAACTGGAGGAACAATTTATGGTTACGATGGAGTTCGTTCAGCTTTTGAGACTGGAAGAGGTAGAGTTGTGATGAGAGGTAAGGTTAGGTTTGAAGAACATGGTCAAAAGGAAAGAATTATTGTCGAAGAAATCCCTTTTATGGTAAACAAATCAGATATGATCAAGAAAACAGCTGATTTAGTAAATAGCAAGAAAATTGAGGGAATATCTGATATTAGAGATGAATCAGATAGAACAGGAATGAGAATAGTTTATGAACTAAAAAGAGATTCTATACCAAATATTGTATTAAACAAACTATATAAATACACTCAGTTGCAATCTTCATTTAGTGTCAATAATATTGCTTTAGTCAAAGGAAGACCAAAGATGTTAAACTTGAAAGAGATTATAGGTCATTTTGTAGATCACAGACATGAAGTGTTGGTTAGGAGAACTAAATTTGAATTAACTCAAGCTGAGAAAAGAGCTCATATTCTAGAAGGGTTACTTATCGCTTTAGATAATCTGGATGCAGTTATTAAATTAATTAGATCTTCACAGACTCCTGAAGATGCAAAAAATGGTTTGATTAGTAATTTTTCTTTATCTGAAATTCAATCTAAAGCAATTTTAGATTTACGACTCCAAAAACTTACTGGATTAGAAACAGTAAAAATAAAAGATGAACATGCTGAGATTATGGAAAGAATTAAGGGGTTTCAAGAAATCCTGTCAAATGAAGATTTGAGATTTTCATTGTTAGTAGATGATTTAAAAGAAGTAAAAGAAAAGTATGGAGATGAAAGAAGATCAAATATTGAATATTCTTCATCTGAAGTAAGTATTGAAGATATGATTCCAAATGAGGAGGTTTTAATTACAATTTCTCATTTAGGTTATATTAAACGAACATCTTTGTCAGAATACCGAGCTCAAGGTAGAGGAGGAGTTGGAAGTAAGGGGGCTACTACTAGAGATGAGGATTTTGTAGAAGAAATGGTAATGGCGAACAACCATGATTATATGCTGTTTTTTACTGAGCAAGGAAAATGTTTCTGGCTTAAGGTATATGAAATTCCAGAAGGAAGTAAAACGTCAAAAGGTAGAGCTATTCAGAATTTAATTAATATTCCATCTGATGATAAGGTAATGGCATATATAAATACAAAAGATCTGAAAGATGAAGACTATATAAATGAAAACTATATAGTAATGTGCACTAAGAATGGTCAAGTTAAAAAGACCTCATTAGAACAGTATTCCAGACCAAGAACTAACGGAATTAACGCAATTACTATAAAAGAAGGTGACCAATTATTTGAAGCGAAAATGACAGATGGAGAATCTCAAATCATGATTGCGGCTAAATCTGGGAAATGTATCCGATTTGAGGAAAGTAAGGTTAGATCAATGGGTAGAACTGCATCTGGAGTGAGAGGAATAAAACTCAGAGACGAAAAAGATGTTGTAGTTGGAATGATTTGTGTAAACGACATGGAGTCTAGCGTATTAGTTGTTGCAGAGAATGGTTATGGTAAACGATCATCTATTGAAGAATATCGAATTACTAATAGAGGAGGAAAAGGTGTTAAAACTATTAATATTACCGAAAAAACAGGTGATTTAATATCTTTAAAGAATGTTACTGATGAGGATGATTTAATGGTGATTAATAAATCTGGAATTACAATACGTATTGGTGTAAATACTCTTAGAGAGATGGGAAGAGCTACTCAAGGTGTTAAAATTATTAGATTAAGAGATGAAGATTCTATTGCTTCAGTAGCTAAAGTTTCTAAATTTAAAGAAGATGAAGAAGTAGAGTTAGATGAAGAAGGAAATCCTATTATTTCAGAAGATTTAAATAAAGAAATCATTTATAATGATGATGACACAACTAATGAAACAGAAGAAGAAAACAATGAAGAACAAAATACTGAAAACAATGAAGAATAAATTTTGGATTTTACTAACTTTTTTTAGCACACTTATGTTTGCTCAGGAAATTACTGAGCCAACATTAATTAAAAATTGTGGTAGTGGAGAGTTGGATATTCCCTATCAAAAGTGGGAGTTGCCTAATGGATTAACAGTTCTTATACATGAGGATAATTCTGATCCAATTGTTCAAGTTCATGTTACTTATCATGTTGGTTCAAACAGAGAGAGTGCTGGTAAGTCTGGGTTTGCACACTTTTTCGAACATATGATGTTTCAAGGAAGTGAGAATGTTCCAGACGAAAAGCATTTTAAGATTGTAAATGATGCTGGAGGTGATATGAACGGAAACACTACGTACGATAGGACAGTTTACTACCAGACAGTTCCATCTAATTATTTGGAGACAGCACTTTGGCTAGAATCTGACAGAATGGGGTTTCTTCTAGACGCGGTAACTTCTGAAAAATTTGAAAACCAAAGAGATGCAGTTACAAATGAGAAATTTCAAAATCAGATAAATCAACCTTATGGACTAAGTTATGAGATTTTGGGTCAAAATTTATACCCTCCATCTCATCCGTACAATTGGCCTGTTATTGGATATGTAGATGATTTAGAGAGAGCTAACCTTGAAGACCTAAAGAATTTCTTTTTGAGATGGTACGGTCCTAATAATGCTATTTTAACAATTGCTGGAGACGTTAATTCTGCAGAAGTTATGCAAATGGTAAATAAATATTTTGGAACAATTAAAAAAGGACCAAATGTTAGAGATTTAAGACCAAATGTACCTAGGTTAACACAAGATGTATATTGCGGCTATACCGACAACATATATTTACCAATGACTCAGATAGTTTTTCCAACAGTACCAAACTATCATAAAGATGAAGCGGCTTTAGATATTTTATCATCATTAATGGGAGAGGGGAGTAATTCTGTTTTTTATAAGAATTTTGTAAAGTCTGAGAAAGCAATACAAGCTGGGGTACAACATCCTTGTAGAGAGCTTTCTGGTGAATTCCAGTTTATAGTTGTTTCTTACCCAAAATGGGGGGAGGATCAGAATCTGTATTTTAATGAAATTGAATCTCAAATTCGATCTTCAATTGATGAGTGGGAACAAACAGGGTTTACTGACGAACAATTAAAAATGGCTAAAATGGATATGGAGTCAAGTATTATTAACTATAAGATATCATTATCTTCAAAAGTTAGTACAATCTCTTCATGGGAATGGCTTGCAAAAGGAAAACATAATATTAGCTCAGACATTGCAAGATATAATAATGTAAGTAGGGAGGATGTTATGAGAGTTTTTAATAAATATATTAAAAACCGAAATGCGGTTATTATGAATGTCAAACCAAAAAGTCCGTTTTCTGATGAGGAGTTAGTTCTTGAAAGTGTTAATCCTAACGCAAGTTTAATAACAACTGAAGACCCTCAATATAAGGGGTTAATTTACAATAAAGCTGATGGTGAATTTGACCATTGTTGCAGATCTGACGCGCCAGAAGCAAAAAGTCCTAAATCACCAAGAGTTCCGGATTATTACACCTCCGAATTTGATAATGGAATAAAAATTATTGGAACGAAATATTCTGAACTACCAAAAGTATTTTTGCAATTAAAGATAAAAGGAGGGAGTTACTTAGAAGATAAAAAAACATTAGGACTTTCCTCTATAACAGCTGGGTTAATGAATGAGAGCACTAAGAATTACAGTACCGAAGAGATGGAAAAGGCACTTTCAAAATTAGGTTCTGACATTTCTTTTTCATCAAATGGAAATTCTACTATTGTTTTTATATCTTCATTAACTAAGAATTTAGACGAAACACTTGTTTTACTTGAGGAGAAATTATTGAATCCCGCATTTAATGATGATGATTTAAAAAGAGTAAAAAAACAAAGTATTGAAGGGTTAAACTCTCAGAAGAAATCTGCACAGTATCTAGCTCAAATAAAATATAATAGTGTGTTGTATGGAGAAACTCCTATTGGAATTGAAGCTACTGAAAAGACTATTAAAAAAATAAAAATGAAAAACATACAATCTTTTTATTCTGAAAATTATTCTCCATCAGTTAGCTCAATAACTATAGTGGGAGACATTTCTGAAGAAGAGATTCTTCCTAAATTATCTTTCTTAAACAAATGGAAATCTAAAAATGTAGAAATCCCAACAAATTTCAGTTTTCCTTCAGATAAGGAAACTCAAATTTATCTAGTTGATAAACCAGGAGCTACTCAGTCTGTCATTTTGATGGGGCATAAATCAAACAAATATGATGTAGATGGAGTTTATTTCAAATCAAAAATTATGAATTACTCTTTAGGTGGAGGAGCTTCAGCTCGATTATTCCTGAATTTAAGAGAAGACAAGGGGTATACTTATGGAGTTTATTCTTTCTTTAATGGTGATAAGGAAAAAGGATCATTCACTCTATTTTCATCTGTAAAAACTTCTGCTACAGATAGTGCAATGGTAGAAATATTATCAGAAATAGAAAACTACACAACTAATGGAATAACCTCTGAAGAATTACGTTCTACTAAAAGTTCCATGTTAAATTCAGATGCATTGAAATACGAGTCACCAATGCAAAAGATAAGTTTTCTCAATAGAATTCTAGAATATGACTTAGATAAAACATATATTAAGAAACAATCTAATATACTAAATTCTATCACAAAAGATGAAGTAGATCAGTTAGCAGAATCATTAATTAATAAAGATAAATTACAAATAGTAATTGTAGGTAATTCTTATTTAATTAAAAAGAAATTAGAGGATCTGACATCTAAGAATGGTAAAAAATATAATTATAAAATAACTGTGATAAAATAATGAAAAAAATAACCTTAACACTTGTAGTTAGTTGTATAGCTCTATCAGGTTTTTCACAATCAAAGAATATTCAGAATGCTTATAACTCTTACAGGCAAGAAACAGATAGAGTAAAAACAAAACTTGCAGAGGCAAAAGATTTCATCGATTTGGCTTATAATCATGAATCTACATCAACTGACCCAAAAATGTGGAATTATAGATCAAAAATCTATCTTGAAATAATGTTAAAATCTCCTGGGATAGATAAGAATGCTGTATTTGAAGCTACTGAAGCTCATATTAGGTGTTTAGACAGAGATAAAAAGGGTAGGATAGCAGTTAGAAAATGGACTAAAGAAGAAGATGTTTTGAATGGTTTAGTTCAATGTGGATACAATCTATTTAATACTGGAGTAGATGATTATAATGCAAAGAATTACTCAACTGCAATTAAAAAATACAAGGAGATATTCAGAATTATTCCTTTAGACAAAGACAACCTTTTAAAAAGAGGAAATATTGTTCCAGATGCTATTTACAAGAACCTTTTTCTAGCTTACTTACAATTAGAAGATTTAGATTCTCAAATTGAATACTTACAAAAGTCAATTGACAACAATACAAATGATCCGATTATATATTACTATATGAGTAATATTTATTCAAAAAAAGGTGATTTTGAAAAAGCGTTAGAATATATTATTCTAGGAAAAGAACAATTCTCTTCTGAAATTACGCTTGTAAATTCTGAGATTGATTTATACATGAAGATGGGGAAATCTACTGAGGAAATAATCCAAAAACTAACTGACGCAATAGAAATTGACAATTCAAATGAAATTTTATTTATAATAAGAAGTCAGCAATATTCTTTAATATCAGAAATGATAAAAGCAGAAGAAGATCTATTAGAAGCGTTAGAAATAAACTCTGAATCTGCGTCTGCAAATAACAATCTAGCTAGTTTATATTTATCTATGACTGAACCTTTAGTTAAAAAAAGAAACGATTTAAGTTATAGAGAAACAAAGAAGATAGATGATCTAGATAAACAAATTCAACAATTACAAAGATCTTCGTTGCCATTTTTAGTTAAATATATAAGTATAAAGGAGGGTAATGAGGAAGTTGATAAAGCAGCTTTAAATACATTGTCAACCATATATTATAATTTAGGAATGGAAAAAGAATCTATAGAAACAAGAGATTTATTAAATTCCTTAGATTAGCCATTAACCATCAACATATTTTAAAATAATGAAAATTACTAATATTATTAAATTATTTATTTTGACTATTGCTATATTTAGTAGTCAATTTGCAAATTCTCAAAATCTTAAATGGAATTCAACAACTAAAAAATTTGAAAAGACTAATAAAAAAGATATTAAGAAAGAGGAGAAAAAACAAAATCATAAAATAGAAGACAAAACTAAAAATTGTAACGTATTCAATGGTTTGTTTAAAATTTATCAAGAAAAAGAAAGTGGCAAATCATACATTGAAATAGATACATCCCATATTGGTAAGGAATTTATTTATTTCTGTTATATAGAAAATGGAGTGTCAGATGCATTTGCTATGAAGGGTAGCTACAGAGGATCAAAGATTATAAAGATAAATAAATTCTATGAAAATATCGAATTTACTATTGAAAACACAAAATATTATTTTCATAAAGATAGTCCACTATATAAAAGTTCTAATACTAATATAAATACGCCTATTGTCGTTTCAGAAAAAATTTTAGCAAAAGATTCTAATAAAACTCGTTTCCTAATTGATGCAGACAATGTTTTCTTAACTGAATCATTACAACAAATAAAATATTCTTATTCAGGTTCATATAAAGGTTTTCAATTAGGTAATTTAAGTAAAAAAAATAGATACAAAAAAATCAGGAACTACCCTGAAAATACTGACGTAGTTGTAAACTACTTTTTTGAAACTAAATACCCTAAAAACAGAGGTAGTGAAGCAATTACTGACCCAAGAAATGTTTCTATTACAGTACAACATAGTCTTATAAAAATGCCAGATAATAATTTCAATCCAAGAAATGATGATACTCGTGTTGGATACTTTACTACTAAATCAAACGATATGACTAGTCTTTCTAAGTTGAACTACAGAGACTTTATAAACAGATGGAGATTGGAAAAGAAAAACCCAGATTTAGAAAAATCAGAACCTGTTGAACCAATTACTTGGTGGATAGAGAACACTACTCCTCATGAATTAAGATCTATTATTAAGGATGGGGTTGAGGCTTGGAATATTGCTTTTGAAAAGGCTGGGTTTCTAAACGCAATAGAAGTAAAAGTACAATCTGATACAGCTACATGGGACGCTGGTGATATTAGATATAATGTTCTTAGATGGACTTCTTCTCCTAATCCACCATTTGGAGGATATGGACCTTCTTTTGTGAATCCAAGAACTGGAGAAATTCTTGGAGCAGATATAATGCTTGAATGGACATATATTACTAACAGAATATATCAAAATAATTTATTTAATGAAGATAATCAAATCATTCCAATAGAAGAAATTAATATTGAAAACAATATACATGACCATAATTGTGATGCTGCTTATTTTCAGAAATTTGAGAACTCATTAGGATTAAATTACATTGAGTCATTAGATTTACCTAGCGAAATAAAAAAAGATTTACTCAAACAATCCTTATATAGACTTGTTCTTCATGAAGTTGGTCATACTTTAGGATTAAACCATAATTTTAAAGGAAGTACCTATTTAACAACTGATGAATTAAATAATAAAGATATTGTTGATAAAAAAGGGGTGTGTAATTCTGTAATGGAGTACCCAGCAATTAACATTGCGAAATATCCGCAAAATCAAGGGCTGTTTTTTGACATTAAACCTGGGGTTTATGATATTTGGGCTATTAAATATGGATATTCTTCATATAAAGATTCCATAACAGAGAATAAAGATCTGCAAAAAATCCTTCTGAGATCCACAGAAAAAGAATTAGCTTTTGCTAATGATGCATTTGATATGAGAAGACCTGGTAAGGGTACTGATCCTGATGCTATGATATATGATTTATCAAGTGATCAATTAAACTATTCATTACAAAGAATAGAAATGATTAATAATATTTTAGGAACTTTAAAAGAAAAATATACAGAAAATAATGATACTTATGATGAATTATTTAGGTCATATAGAACATTAGTTTATTCATATTTTCAATCATTAGAGGTGGTTTCTAGACAAATAGGAGGGGTTAGAGTGGATTTATCTCATACATACCAAAAAACATTATCAAAACCTTTTGAGAGCGTTGATGAAAACACACAAAAAGAAGCAATGGAGATTATCTCAAAATATGGTTTTAGCAACAAGGTATTATTGCAAAGTGATCTTTTTCCATATCTTCAAAAACAAAGAAGAGGGTTTAGTATTTCTGAGGATCCACAAATTCATGAAAGAATATTAAAATACCAAATGAGAATACTAAATCATCTATTGCATTCAAATGTTCTTGAACGTATGAGCAACTCATCTTTATATGGTAATGAATATGAAATTACAGAATACATGATAGATTTAAGAAAATCAATTTTCGAGAGTGATATGAATGGTGATGTTTCATCTGTAAGACAATATCTACAAACTAGCTATGTAGAAAAATTATTATCAATAATTGATGATAAATCACAATATGATTTAATTTCAAAAAGCAAGGTATATTATAATCTAAATTGGTTAAGAAATAATTTAAATGTAAAGTCTGGCAATCTAAATTCCAGACAACATAAAGATTATTTAGTTTATCTGATAGATAATCAATTAACAAGTAATTAATAACATTAATTAAACTTGCTTAGTAGGGTATTTATATACAAAACCCCTAATTCCTATTTAACATAATATTAATTATATTCCAATGAAAGGAATTGTTTTAATCTAGTAAACTATTATTGCATAAAAAAACCCTAACATAGTATGTTAGGGGTTTTAGAAGATTAATAAAATCAATTATCCGTTCTTTAACATTGGTAAACCTGTTTTTGAATTCTCAATAACTACTTTTCCTGCTGGTAAATCACATCCAGTACTTCTTTTGTCTTTTGAGAAATAATAGATAGTTTGTACTCTACCAGTTGATTTCAAGGTAACATCTTTAGAATTTAGATTATAAGTTCTACCTTTTGAATTTGTGTGCTCGTAAGCCATAGTAATAATTTTTTAGTTAATAATTTATTTTATGGTATAAATATAGTAAAATATTTCAATTGTTGACCTTTTTTATCTAGTAAGCAAAAAACACCTGTTGATAACCACTATTTTTGCTCATAATATTCTATTTGACTTATGATCGTCTTTTTTCTGTAAAATCTAAAACCACACAACCTAGGGGTGCTTTTTAATATATTGACAATCAATAAGTTATGTATCATTATGAAAACATATTGTTTTTATATCAACACTAGGTTAAAGGTAATTATTATACCTGAAATGATAGTTAATAACTTTTAATGATATTATGGTGGAAAATTCCTCTTTTTTATCATATTTTAGGATGTTTGAACATTAATTTGCTAGATAAAATCGCTATTTCCTGAAATAATATTATGTATTTTTCATATTTTATACAATTCTTTTCCCTTCGAGCAGTTAATTAATTTATACTTTTGAAGCGATAAATTTAAACAATATGAAAAAGACTCTTATAACATTTATTATATCTATTTTCTTTGTGAATAGTTCGTTTTCACAGATTAATATTGAGTCTCAATTACAAGAATCAAGTAAATCTGCTATAATATGGCTCAATAATATAAATAGTGAAAATTATCCTCAAGCTTACACTGGTCTTTCAGATCAGATTACGACTAGATTTGATTCATTAGACTGGATATCTGGTGTGGATCAAATGATGGTTTCATTTGGAGAGTTTGGAGGAAGAAGAGAAGTAAGTAGAGAATTTAAAAGTAGTATGGAAGGACTTCCTGATGGATATTATGCGGTATTTCAGTACGAAAGTAATTATAAAAAGACTTTACAACATTCAGAACAATTAATATTACATCAAGATGATAAAAGAAACTGGAGAATTTTAGATTATAGTTATGAGTTTAAAGACGGAGAAGGATATATAGAAGAATAATCTTCTACCTTACAAGCACTATATTTCCTGATTCAGTTTGTAATTGATGTTCATTTGGAATGTAATAAGTTGCAACAAACACATAAACTCCAGATATTGCCTCTTCCCCATTATTTAAGGATCCATCCCACTCTCCCATCTTATAATATTCTTGATAAGGATTATTGTCATTGCATATGTTCTCATCCGTAAAGTTATCTGTTAAGATTATTTCTTCAGATTCAAAGATAATGTCTACCCCCCATCTATTATAGATCTTTAAATTAAAATCTATGAATTCTCCAAGTCCTGATAAATAGAAGTCATCATTACAATTATCTCCATTTGGTGTAAATATATCGGGATATAATAATTTATTCTCTGAAATAAGACAAACTGATGTAGAGGAAGAATCTTTACATAATCCTTTGTTTTCTAGAAATAATGACACTTTAAAATTTCCTGTATCCTTATAAACATGAGTTGGATTTTCTCCATGAATATAAATTGATGTGGATCCATCTCCAAAATCCCAATAACAATTATTAGAAATTTCATTAGGATTAATTAGGCTTCCGTCTAAAAATTGAATTTCGCCATCTAATAACGACACACAGGACGTGTTATTAGCAAAGAAAGAAGCGAATACATTCTCGTATCCAGGAATGCTTATTGTGTCAGAAATCAAACAATTCGTATTCTGATCTACAACATCTACTCTGTAATTTCTATTTACATCTTGAAAAATACTATCTCCAGATGTAATTGGGTCTGTATCCCATGAATATAAATAATTACCGGAAGGTAAAGCTTCTACAGCAGCATATCCAATTTCACCATAACACATTTTTTCGGAAGTTGTAAAGCTTAGATCAAAGGTTGGTAATACAACTATTGGAATGGTATCTATATTATCATCTGAACAACCATCTACAGAGGTGACTATATAATTTGTTGTAGAAATTGGAGAAACTAATTGCTCGAAACTGTTACTCAGTACATTATTCCAACTAAAAGAATAGTTTGACGTTCCTCCACTTACGCTTATTCCAATTGATATAAGTTCACCTAAACAAATAGTATCTTTAGTGAAATAAGTTGAACTTATAAATTCATTATTAACAAATATAACAGTATCAATATTTTGTTCGCAGTTACCTGAACCATAAGTATAGGTAATGTTATGGTATCCTGACCCAGCATCAGATGGATTAAAAGTGTAATTATTTACTCCACTCCCACTTAAAACTCCCCCTAAGGGAGTTACATTTATATTTATTGTAGTATCTTTAAAACAATAGTAATTTTCAAATCCATCAAAACTTAAAATCGGATTATCATAAATTGTAATATTAAAAGTATCTGCACATCCATTTGGAGCCATATAACCTACCAAATGACTTCCTATTCCTAAGGAAGAAGGAGAGAATAAACCTATATTATTATTCACAAATCCATTTCCTCCCCAATATCCTCCTTGCGGATTCACATTTAAAATAATATCTGAAGAAGAGGAACAAATAAGTGTGTCAGTAAGAATGGAAGAAGGAAGTACTTTTATAATAAAATTATCTGAACAACTATTTGCGGTATAAGTAATCGTATGATTTCCAATACCGGCACTTCCAGGGCTAAACTCCCCCGGATAATTAGAAGATGTAATTCCATTTCCACTCCAGACTCCATTCCAAGGGGTTCTGGGGATCATATTCATATCTAATGTTTGTGTTCCACTATTACTACAAAGAATCAAAGTATCATCCTGAATATCTGTATCTACCACATTATAATATGCGGTATCTATACATCCATTTGCAGAGTATGTAAGAAGGTCCGAACCTAAACCTAATGATGGGTCAAATGTTCCTAATGTAGTATTTGTAATATGATTTCCTGTCCATACCCCTCCATTTGGAGCCCCTGCTATATTAAAAACTCCTTGAGTGGGACAAACAATCATGTCACTACCAGCATCAATTTCCTTTATAAAGACATCTACATAATCATCACAGCCTTGGATAGAGTAAATTAAGTTATGAGTTCCGTTAGAAGCAACAGATGTAAGTACATTTCCATCTGTAGTAACTGGACCTGAAAGAATTGCAAGTTTATCTACAGCCACATCAGATTGATAGTCCCCAGTTATCACCCTTAATCTGATTAAAACTTCAGTGCCATTATATTGAGAAAGATCAATTATAGCTTCATTCCATTGATTTCCCATATCACCTCCTTTCCAAAAAATACTCCAATTCCAACTCATCCCATTATCGGTAGAAACATCAACCGCGAAACTACCTTGACCTGCACCATATTGATGATACCAAAAATACAAAACAGGGTTGTCATAAGAGGATAAATTTATACATGGGCTAATAAGTGATGCTGTTTTAGCTGGAAAATTAGGACTTGAAGCCTCAGTATATATATAATGTAATCCTTCTAAGGCAGATTGAGGTCCAGTACCTCCAGAATTAGTGCCTCCACTCCATGTCTGCCAATCAAAATCATTTGTAGGATCTGGCGTCCATCCTCCGAAACCACTCTCCCACCCTTGTTGATGAGGAAAATTAACAATTGGATTATTACAAGAACTTGGAAGTTGAGGATTATCTGGTAAAACTGACCAAATACCATTTGGAGGACTATATGAAAGTGGATATGTTCCGGACTGCTGGCAAAGAGCACTAGGTGCTTGAGTATTAACCCCTTCAACAGTTACATATAAAGTGTCCTTACATCCATTTGGGAGTGTGTAGAAAGCAGTAATTATGGTATTTACTCCTCCTACATTTATATCTCCATTTGCTTGTATACCGTTTCCTGACCATGTTCCACCTGGGGTAGTAAGTGAAGTATTTAAATTAAAAGTAGATGAGTTTGGACAAGCAGAAATATCATTCCCAGCGAATATCTCTAAGATAGTAACATCCATATTATCCGTACATCCTGTAAAACCATAGTCTACTGTGTAAGTTCCAGATATTAATCCATTAGGATTAAATGTTCCATTTATATTATTTGTAATTCCCGTACCAGACCAAGATCCTCCTAAAGGAGCAGCTACCAAATTAACTGGGTTTCCATTCTGACAAATACTTATATTATTCTGGGTTTGTGGAGGAGTAACTACATTTATAGTAATTGTATCGGAAGTTGGTAAAGAAGTTCCATTATCACTAACAGTTACTGTATACAGAGTTGTTGTTACCGGACAAACAGTCTGTACGCCAGGGCTATTGTTCCAGGCTGGATTCCAAACATAGTTATATGAGGTAGAGTCACCTCCTTCAACATTTACATATAAGTCCGCACAATCACCTAAACAAATTGTTGTATTATTTGCATCTAAATCTACTTGTAAAGGACAATCATTAACTACAAATTGTATGTTAGTTGATAAATCCCATATATTATTACAATCATCTGTAAAATAACTCTGAAAATAAATAGTATAAACACCACTTTCATTCAGTCCTGGATTGATGTTTAATTGAATTGTATTGGTAGAATCGTTTGTGCAATTTATTGCAGTTGCATTTACTGTTTGATTTATTTGTCCTCCTACATAAATTTGAGCAGTTGCTACCGAATCACAATGTATTAATTGGTCTAATTCAATATTAAAAACTGTTGTACTACAGCTAGCAGCAATTGGCAAACTTATTATTGGATCTGCTGGTATTGAAACATCTGTTTCCCACATTAATTCAAATCCTTCTTCCGCTATATTCTGATCAGAAATAAACCCAATTGTAACGCATCCTGAAGATACAATTTGAGGAGGTAAGTTTGTTCCTGAAAAAACTCCTAAGACAGGATAAGTATTGTCCGGACCATCATAAATGGTAACATAATCATTTATTAGTTCAGTAGAGAAAAAAGTAAAAGTAATTGTAATCTGAAGTGCATTTGTTGGACAGATTGTAAAATTGAAATTTTCATCATGAGAATACCAAGAAGGATTTAATGCGTTCGACTCACTATCTTTTAAGGTTCCTTCGCAATCGTATACCGTTAAATCTTGCATATTGTACTGTGCAATCATTAAGTTGCTAAATAAAACACAATATAATGCCAGATATTTTTTCATATTACCTACTTACAGAAATTAATGGTGTAGAAATGTCATTACTCCACTCTCCTTCCCTATCTTGTATACGCATAGTGAAAAATAAGGTTTCTAAATTTCCACTTCCAAGTATGAAAGGAGCGTCTATTTCTAGTTGTATTATTCCTTTTATTTCTAATTCATTATCCGGAGGATTTAAAGGAATAAGATGATAGTAATCAGCATTTGTTAATCTACTGTCTTTAACTTCTAACGAAAGATAATCAGGATCGTAAAAACCCATAAATCCTTCTGAATGTTCAAATTCTATTTCTACAATTATATTTTCCTGAAATTCTTGTAATGATATTGGTGATGTACTTAATAATGAAATATTGAAAAGAGAATCATCTTCTTTTTTGCAAGATGAAATAATAAAAACTAAAAGTGAAATAAACAATATCTTTTTCATTATAATATTTCAAATGTAAAATGTCTAATAAATTGATATGAACTTCCATTGTTAGGTATTTCAGTTACCTCATTAACATCATCCTTAATATAAATCTTAAAAAACATCTCATCACCAGATACTAATGAAGAAATATCATATGTGATTTTATGATAATATTCCACAGTCTGACTTACATAATATCCGATTTCCATTAAAGGTGTATTAACTACCGTTAATGATAATTCTGGTTTGGAAGAGAAATCAAATAAATTATCAGAAAATTTAACTTTGTTATATGAAAGATCTGTTGGAGATAGATTGTCATCAACAACCGAAAACCAAATCTCCAAGGAATTTGTTCCTGGAGGAACAAGTACTGTTCCTCTTGACCCATCTCTAGGGAGAGCGTTATTACTTCCGCTAACAAAGGCGACTACTCCTTGCATCTCTGGTTTGTTATTTGGCAATATAGCTTCATTCCCAAACATGTCAGGAGCTCCATTTTCTATCCATGTTTTTATATTAGAAATATGTTCTTCCTTTTCTAAATGCCAAATATGTTCCTGATTTGGGTCATAGACAATATCTGCTGTTAATGGCATTACCTGAGAATTTGCATCAAAAGTTGATGTTCCATTTGCATCTGCTAATAAACGGGCATAAAGGACACTTTCAGATGGGTTTCCAGCTTTCACTCTATATTGATAGCTTCCATTAGGATTATTCTTTATTACGGGATGATAAACTAGAGTATTATAAGAACTTTCTATAGTTCGAAAATCTGGCTCAAAAGAACCATCATGACAACCTGCATTTGCACAAGTTGGCAAAAATATATCATTATAAATAGAAGCGAAATTAGTAGGATCTGAAAAATAAATTGTTGTATCTAACTCTGGAGGATACAAATTTGGATTATCATAAGGATTTATTTTTTCCTTTTGGCAAGAGAAAAAAGAGATAATAATTAACAACAACAATAATATTCTCTTCATCTTAAATTAAATCAAACAAGGAGTTATTGTTATACACCAATCCAGAGTTAATTACATCATCTTTAAATCCTAAAATCTCTGCAATTGTAGGAGTAATATTCACTATATCTCCTACTCCATTGGATTCACTTCCTATAATTGAATTACTGTCAATACCAGGTCCAGCAATTAAATTAAATATCCTTCTGGAATTTGCATCTGAATGATCATAACCCCAAAATGCATTTGCATCTTTTATGTTGTTTGGTTCTAAATTTCTTCCGTGTTCCGGAGAAACAATAATTGATGTATTGTTTGCCATTTCAGGAATCTGATTTTGAATATAATCCCAAAGATGTCCAACAGCATGATCTGCTCCATGAAGAGATTTCAGATAACTCGTAAAGTTTGCATGACAACTATCCACATTTGAAAGGTAAACTACTGTTAAAGTTGGTTTGAATCTTTTCATTACCTCACAAGCGTATCCGATAGTTTGTCCATCTCCACTAGCAGCATATGGAGGATGTGCTACTGTTCCATTTTCTTTCTTTACAAACATATCTTTTACAAATTGTTTAATCTCTGCTTTTTCCTCAATTGTATTACCAATATCTGGTAAGGCATTTCCTTGAGAATACCAAACATTGTCTAAAAAGTATTTCATTTTGTACATTGGGTCCAACTCATCATCAGGATGATATATTTTAGCATTTTTAAGATGTTTTTCTCCATCATCACCAAAAGTAATAGTAGGTGCTAAAAAATTTGCTCCATATTGAGAACCATAACTTTCGTGTTCGCTATAATCTAATAGAGGAATTGAATTTCCAATTCCATTACCAACAAACCATGTTTTTGTAGCTTTTTCACCTTGGTGTCTTCTTAAATATTCGAAAATAGTTGGCCTTAATGGTTTTACTCTTAATCCTTGAGAATACATATAATTACCAGTAAGTAGAGTGTTTACACCTGAATAATGTCCTACTGTAGAAGCATTAACTTCTTTAAATAAAGTTCCTTGCTGTTGCAGAGTTTGAGAAAGTAATTTAGGAATTGGAACATTCTCGTTATTAGAATTATTTTCTCCATAAACCAATTTGTCTGTTGGTGCTGCTCCGTCTAATAAATTATACATAATATTCCCAGATGATGGATAGTCTTGACTCCCATCTAAATATTGTTGTAAAACAGATTCTTGCTGACGAACTCCTCCAGCAAAAGCAATAAATACGACATGATCTGCCATTCTATTTCCTGTAGCGGCAAATAATCTTCCGCTAGGCAATATAAAAGGAATAGAAAGTGCTGCTCCTCCTAAGGTAGATTTTTTTATAAAGGTTCTTCTTTTCATATTAATAATATTGATATTCGTTAGACAAAGAAAATGCCATATATACCATTTCGGCACTTACATTAGGATGAGATTCGAAAAAAGAAAGAAAGAACTCTCTTTCTGCTTCTGTTATATCTCTTACAAAAAATCTTTTATATGTTTCTTCAATAAACAAATCCAAATCATCTCTCATTAAGGAATCGGAAGGTATAATAACACCACCTTTATTCATAAAGTTTGAAAGGATAATTTCGTGAGCTACTTGTTTATCTCCAATAGATTGTATACATCTATCAATTTCAACTAATTCGTTAGCAGAGAGCGCTTGTTGAAACAAATTAGCATGTACAATTGATATATACTGATTAGTACTTTTTAGTTTATTCTTATTTGCATTATAAGATGTTGCATTCACCTCATTTAACTCATACACATCATCCTTTTTACAAGATGAAAATAGTAGTGGAAAACACAGTGAAATTATCAATAGTTTTTTCATATTTTTAATTTTAGTCAAAATGTGCATATTCATCACTACTCATAATAATTCTTTGTATTTTCTGATAATCGTTGTTTATAATTAAATCATTCATCAATTCATCTTTCTCTTGAGCTGTCGCTTCTCTCCCTAAAAATGTAATGTATGTCCAATTCACTAATCCTTCATAAAATTCATCTGAATTACAAATTATATCTGCCATATCAAACTTAGAGTTTCCAGAGCTCCCCATCAGTAACTGAGTAGAGTTATCATCAATCATTAACTTACACTCATTAAATTCATAATCAGTAGGAAATCGAAACAAGAGGTTGTCAAAAACAGCATTTATATAATTAAAGGTATTCATATTGATATCATCATATATAGAATTGTAAATCATCCTTTTGTGGTATTCTATTATTGAAATAGTTCCGTTCAAATATTGTTTTTCTGATTTTATAATATCATTTAATTTATTGTATTCCAGCATCTTTTTATTTGCATCTATCATGTTTCCTCCTAAAGAATCATTCAGATAAGATTGATACCAGTTCGCATTTTCACTATTTATATAAGCATTTGACGCTCCTTCAATCAATCTTACTTTTACCATATCGTAAAATCTGTGGAAATAAGCTATTTTATAAGAAGAATCACCAACTACAAAATTAGTGTCATATTGTAACTTATAGAGTAAAGTGTCTCGACTTCCTATTGAAACATCATTGTTTCTTAAAAATTGAACATCATTTATCATTTCATCATCTAAAGGCTCTCTTCCTAATAAATCAATATATGCACGGTTCACATAGTTTTCTAGAAGTAATGTTGGAATTTCATCATAATAAGGAGCATTATTATCTGGTATAATATTATCTTTTTTACATGAAGATGTAAAAAATAAAAGAACTAAAATATAGACAATATTTTTACACATAAATTATTCAAAGATCACTATTTGGTTAAATGTTCCTTTATCGTTTTCTATTCTTAAAATATAGGATCCTTTTGTTATTTTTTCAGAATCAATCACAATAGAATTTGCAACTTCTATTTCTTGTAATATTAATTTTCCTTCTATACTTAAAACAGAAATGGTGAAAATTTCGCTATGAGGTAAGTCAACATAGAACTTATCTGAGGCAGGATTTGGATAAATATTAATTTCAGAAAATATTTCAGAATGCGTACCACCCATAATAACAGTACAAGAATCAGCTATACATGCTGCCATTGTTGAGTACACTGCCATTACATACGTTTGTCCCAAGGTATAATTTCCAGGACCTACACATGTAGTAACTCCAGGGTTTATTCCTCCCATGCAAGCAAAATTTGTAGTAAGATTACAAGAATCTATAGTAACAAATATTTCTCCTCTTCTGTCACAACCATTAACATCTATACCTTCAACAATATATGTAGTAGAACTATTAGGATTATCATGGATCATATGCGTTGTGTCTCCTGTAGGCACCCAAACTATATTTGTTAAAGGAGTGTTCCAAAATTCCAAAGTAATAGTATCCCCTAAGCAGATAATAGGAGGAGATGGCGTTGAATAAATTGGGATGTCTTGTACCGAAACCGTAAAGCATGCTGAGTCTACACATCCAGTTGAATCTGTTGCTACAACACAATATGTTCCAGGTGTTGTAACTGTTAGTAGATGTCCTGTTTGACCGGTTGACCATTGATAAGACACAAATGGATTAGATGAAGCCGAAGGAGATGCTTCTAAAATATGTGGATTACCCCAATTACAAATAATAGAATCACCATCAATCTCTACCTCACAAGTAGAAGGTTGAGTACATGGTAAAAATCCACCAGGCATACCATTAGAAACTGCAGGAGTCCATGCTACATCTGCACAATCAGCTACACAGGAATTTGGATACATATTACCATCACAACCACATACGGGCATATATATCATTGTACACATACATAGAGCATTTGAATCAGGAATACAATCTTGACAAATAGTAGTGTCACATCCACTTATTATATCTGTAATAGTAACACACCAAGAAGTATAAAACTGTGTTTGATTAGCTGCTGCTCCATTTGTCCAGGAATAAATATATTGAGACATACCATTAACAGTTGCATTCATCATCCTAGGATTAGTTGTATTATCAATATACACACTCCCACCAGTCAAGTTGCATGGAACTTGTCCGTATGTACATAATGTTAAAAATAATAATGACACACTGAGTATAGATTTTTTCATGATAAATAGATTTTTATTATTTGGTAAATTTAACTAAATTAATTGATTTTTACAAATCAGACACTTCAATTACGTCAAGCATATAAAATAGTTTCAAATATGATTTCTAGTAAAAACTAGATTCCCATTATTTTCTTCAGTAAAGATATAATTCAAATTATCAAA